>Ga0302312_10001325_pt1 | contig 15259 bp, 9 predicted proteins | sample III_Palsa_N2_1_FD_200529 | JGI IMG/M metagenome (GOLD analysis project Ga0302312, IMG submission 200529) | Peat permafrost microbial communities from Stordalen Mire near Abisko, Sweden - III_Palsa_N2_1 | ecosystem: Environmental > Terrestrial > Soil > Palsa > Peat permafrost | place: Sweden... | reverse complement strand
TAGCCCGTACCGTTTCTGCCTAAAATATAATCGAGGTTAATTAAGGCATACAGCAAATATTTTTTATTGTATGAAAGCTTGTAGGCCTGTATCAACGCCACACCTTCGTTGGCGGCCTCAGAATTGCTGCCCCAGTTAAAGTTGCGTGCCGACTTATCCATCACCGTTTCATAAGCTGTTTGATCCGCACCGCTGATCAGGTTGTTGGCAAAAGCCAGCAACCGCTGCTTAATTTCGGGCAATTCCTTGGGCGCATTGCTGCCTAACATTGCGCTATGTTTTATCAGGGTGTAATAACCCAAAAGCCGCACATCGCCCCAGTTTGGTAAAGGCATGTTATTATCAGGGATGAGATTCACCGCTTTCAAGTATTCCGGCTGTTGTGTGGTTACGAACAGTTCGGATGCCGCCCAGATAAACTCATCACCAAAACTATTATCGCCATAAGCGCCGGTTGTTATCGGTGGATTATACTTTTTATTCATCTTATCCTGATCATAAGCTACATCAGGGTTTTTAACCGCCCATTCCCAGGCTTTTTTCGATTGGTTGAGGCAGGAGTCCGACAATCCCGGTAATTCGTTTGGATATGCCCTGAATATTCGACTGGCTTGTGCCATTACCGCGGCAAAATCAAGTGTGGCGGCGGTTCCTTTTTGCACAACGTAGCGTGGTGCGTTGGCGCTGTCGGGCATTTCAAACTTGTCAAATTCAGCATTGGTTAACTTATGATATACGCCACCATCCAAGTCTTGCATGGTCATCATCCAGCGCAGGTTCCATAAAACTTCGTTCAGGATATCGGGAACGCCGTTGCCGCTTTCGGGGATGTTTAATTTAACGGTTTTCATATATGCCGGGAAATCTTCATAAAGCGATAACAAAGTACTGGTGCTTATCCCGCTGTTGACGATATACTTGTTATAATCGCCAGCATCATACCATCCCCGCGGAGCGGAAATAATAGTCCCGGCTGGTCGTGCCGTGGTTGCTGCCGAAGCATGTACCAACACAGCGGTATCCGGGTGACCTTCGGCACGATGCCATTTACCGGCATATTTCTCTGGTAGCGAAGTTGATGCCCGCATAAAATAGTAGGCTTTAATAGATGCATCGGCAACCCCATGGTAAACATTAGTCTTGATCTCAAACGGATACGATGCTCCAACATCCGGCACGCTTAAAACATATTTACCCGGTTGTGCATAAGCGCTAAAATCAGCTATATAAGTGTATTGTCCTGCAAAATCAGGATTATCAGATTTTCTTAATTTGCCGGTGAAAACAGTTTTACCATCTGCTGTTTGCAGGTAGAAATCGCTTTTTTTGCCGGATAAAACGATAGCAATTTTAGGCCCATCAGTATAAAAGCCAATTTGATTGAGGCGGATATTGGTTTGCCCGGCAGATTGCTGGCAGAAGCCTTGCTGTATCACAAAAAGCAATAATAAGGTACAAAGAGATTTCATGCTTTATAGGTTTAACGATAAAAGCTAATGTATAGTAACAAAGGTTAAAAGTGTAATACTAAAACGGCATTTTATTTTTAAAATATGCCCGGTTATTAATTTGCGCCGCAGTATTTTTTAAGATTTTCCCTGGCTGGTTCGCAATCCATATCGCTGGCGGTTTGCCAATCTGCACAGGCACCAGCTTTATCGCCCAATTTATTTTTTGCTTCGCCTCTAATATTATAAGCTAAAGCCAGTTTGGGGTTTGTAGTTATTGTCGTATCCAAATCAGCAATAGCCTCTTTTGTATCCCCCCTAAATAATTTGGCTTTTCCTCTTGAGTAGTATGCGGAAGCCTGAAATAAGGATGAGGAAAGGTCATCTTTATATTGAGGATTTCTACTCCTATTGATCGCTATCGTAAAATCATTTATTGCTGCATCATAATTTTTAATTGCTATTTCTGCAATTCCGCGATTATTATAAAAAGGCCCTACTGAATGAATTGCAATCGCTCCGGAATATGCGGCTATAGCGCCATTTAAATCTTTTTCATCCATCTTTATAAGGCCTATTTTATTATAATAAATCCACGTGTATTTATCATTTAAAGATATAGCAGTATCGAGATCTTTAATAGCTTCATCATCATATTTTAACGCCCATTTTGCACTTGCTCTACTGTCATAGGCGAGTACATTTTTAGGATCAATCTTAATTATTTCGCTGTAATCCTCAATACAAGTTTTATAATCTTTATTTTTCCAGGCATCCCTTGCCCATGTCAGGTACATTTTTTCAGAAGATGTATCTTTTGCGGCCTGTGCAAATAGGATTGAAGGAAAAAAAAGAAGAATGAATAGCAGCTTTTTCATGTTATTGAATATCATTTAGGTTTTTATATTAAATATTTTTGCTGTCCGAAGGTTATAACTCCGGACGACTATGATTGTAACCTGAGACTATATTTCCCCAACCAACACCATCATCTTCAAAATACTATCAATGTATTCGCGGTTATTGGCTAGGCGTGGTACTTTGTTTTGGCCGCCCAGCTTACCTTTTTCCCGCAACCAGTTAAAGAATGTACCCGACGGTGCACGGCGTACTATCGGCCTGCGTAAAGCCATATCCTTAAAACGTTTGGCATCATAATCCGAATTAATCCGGCGCAAGGTTTCGTCCAGCAGGTCAATAAAGCGTTCAAATTCGGCAGGCTTTTGCTCAAATTCGATAATCCATTCATGCGCGCCACATTCGTCGCCATTAAAGTAGATTGGTGCCGCGGTATAATCGCGGATGATGGCCCCGGTTTGGCTGCATGCTTCGGCTAAGGCGCGTTCGGCGTTGTCGATGATCAGTTCCTCGCCGAAGGCATTGATAAAGTGTTTGGTGCGCCCGGTAATTTGGATGCGGAAAGGCGATAAAGAAGTAAAACGAATGGTATCGCCAATCATATAACGCCACAAACCGGCATTGGTGCTGATGATAAGCGCGTAGTTTTTATCCAGTTGTACCTCGTCCAGCGTTAATGTTTTAGGGTTGTCATCATGCAGATGCTCCAGCGGTAAAAATTCGTAAAAAATGCCATAATCCAGCATCAGCAACATATCACCCGAATCGAAGCTATCCTGTATCCCGAAGAAGCCTTCAGAAGCATTATAGGTTTCGAGGTAATACATATCATCATTCGGGATCAGTTGTTTAAACTGGTCGCGGTATGGGGTAAAGTTAACTGCTCCATGAAAGTAGAGTTCGAGGTTAGGCCATACTTCCAGCAGGTTGTTTTTGCCGGTGATTTCCAGTATTCGTTTAAATAGCAAAATGTTCCAGGTAGGTACGCCACTGATGCTGGTTACATTTACATCTTTGGTGGCATAGGCCATTTTTTCGATCTTTTCCTCAAAGTTTTCTATCAGGGCGATATCCAGATGCGGGGTGCGATAAAACTCGGCCCACAAAGGCAAATTTTTCATAATCACCGCCGAAAGATCACCAAAGGAAGCATCGGGGTGTAATTGGTTTACCTGGTTGCTGCCGCCCAGCGTTAAGCTTTTACCCGTAAATATGCGGGCATTTGGCCTATTATTAAAGTACAGCGAAAGCATATCCTTGCCGCCTTTTAAGTGGCATTCTTCTAATGATTCCTCACTAACCGGGATAAACTTGCTCCTGTCGCTGGTAGTGCCTGATGATTTGGCAAACCAGCGGATACCCGAATGCCATAACACATTTTGCTCGCCTTTCAGCATGCGCTCAATGTAGGGCTTCAGCGTATCATAATTTTGGATAGGCACGCGCTGCTTAAACTGGTGCAGTGTGCTGATGCTTTTATATTGGTAAAGTTTGCCCCATTCTGTTTGCTCCGCGCCGGATATAAGTTGCTCAAACCATTCCTCTTGTACTTCGTTGGGGTATTTCATAAAAAGCTCTATCTGGTGGATACGCTTTTTCATAAACCAGGTAAAAACAGAGTTAAAAATGGTCATAGGTTATTATTGGGCGAAGGTTTTTCTTTTCAGCACGAAGTTTGCACCCAGGTAAACTTTACGTACCAATTCATTGGCGGCCAGGACTTCAGGAACACCGGACTCTAATATTTTTCCTTCGAACAACAAATAAGCCCTGTCGGTAATCGACAAAGTTTCCTGCACGTTGTGATCCGTAATTAATATACCGATGTTGCGGTGTTTCAATTTAGCAACCATGGCCTGAATTTCCTCTACCGCGATTGGATCGACACCTGCGAAAGGTTCATCAAGTAAAATAAAATTAGGTTCGGCAGCAAGGGCGCGGGCAATTTCAGTACGACGGCGCTCACCACCCGAAAGCAGGTCGCCACGGTTACGGCGCACTTTGTGCAAGCTAAACTCGTCTATCAGTTCCTCCAGCTTTTCTTTTTGACGCTCTTTAGGCATATCGCCCATTTCCAAAACGGCTTTAATGTTATCTTCAACAGTCAGCTTCCTGAAAACAGAAGCTTCCTGCGCCAAATAACCAATGCCTTTTTTAGCACGGCGATACATCGGATCGGTGGTGATATCCTGATTATCCAAAAATATCTTGCCTTCATTCGGTTTTATCAAACCTACGATCATGTAAAACGAAGTTGTTTTACCGGCACCATTCGGGCCCAGCAAACCCACAATTTCGCCCTGCGATACGTTGAATGACACATCATTTACAACCGTACGCTGCTTATATTTTTTAAGTAAATTATCTGCTCTTAAATTCATTATAACCCCCTCTAGATCTCCTCCGCTAGCTAGCGGAGAGACTTTGTTAACTTTTATCAAAAGCCCTCCCTACCGGGGAGGGTTGGGAGGGGTTAAACCCTTATCCCTTTTATGTTTAATTGTATAGAACGCTTTTCGCGCCAAATATTTTCTTCGATACTGTAACAAATATCAAATGGTTTATCTTTTTTTATTTTATCAAGATATTCGCCGTGGTTAAAGGCAATACAATCAAACAGATGCGACCCGTTTTGCATCACCGCCATTTTCAAGTGTTTTTCGCCTACCAGGTTCGCATGGCCACTAACATACACATTTTTGCTTATGAAAACCGGCGACATGTTCTCCGGCCCAAACGGTGCAAACTGGTTCAGGATCCTGAAAAACTTAGGCTCTATTTGTTTAAGTTCTATCTCGGCATCAATGGCTATTTGCTGGATCAATTGCTCATCGGTGATTGTGGCGCTTACTACTTCTTCAAATTTATCTATAAAAGCGGCAACGTTTTCAGGCGGCATGGTTAAGCCCGCAGCGTATTTGTGGCCACCAAACTGTGTAAGCAACTCGCTGCAACAACACAATGCCTCGTACAGATCATAACCTAAAACCGAACGCGCCGAACCTGCCACATGCCCATTAGAGCGGGTAAGCACTACGGTTGGGCGGTAATATTTTTCAGTTAATCGTGATGCCACAATACCTATAACCCCTTTATGCCAGTTTTCATTAAAAACCACCGTTGATTTTCGGCCCATCAGCACGGCATCGCTGTCAATCATGCTCAGCGCCTCGTCGGTCATCGATAAATCGTGGCCTTTACGCTCGGTGTTTTTAATATTGATAAGGTCGCCTTTTATTTTGGCGTGTTCTTCGGTGCAGGCGCTTAGTAATTCAACCGAATGCTTGGCATCATCAATACGGCCGGCAGCATTAATGCGCGGCCCTAATGAAAATACAATATCTGATATGGTATAATTAGTAGTTTTACCAGCCACTTCCATCAGCGTTTTTACACCGATGCAGGGATTGTTGTTTAGCTTATGCAAACCGTAATAAGCCAGCACCCGGTTTTCACCGGTAATGTGCACGATATCGCAGGCAATGCTTATCGCCACCAAATCAAAATAACAGCTAACTTCATCAAATGGGATATCATTTTTTTCGGCGAATGCCTGGATCAGCTTGAAACCAATGCCGCAGCCTGATAATTCTTTGTAAGGATATTCACAGTCAAATCTTTTTGGATCGAGCACGGCAACGGCATCCGGGATCTCATCGCCGGGTGTGTGGTGATCGCAAATAATAAAATCCACACCTTTTTCATTGGCATAAGCGATTTTATCAACCGATTTGATCCCGCAATCCAGCGCGATGATTAATGTATATCCGTGTTCGGAGGCATAGTCGATACCCTGGGTTGAGATACCGTAACCTTCTTTGTAACGATCAGGAATATAGTACTCTAAAAAACGGCAATACTTCTTGAAAAAGCCATAAACAACCGATACGGCAGTAGTTCCATCCACATCATAATCGCCGTAGATCATCACCTTTTCGTTAGCTTTTAAGGCCTCTTCAATGCGGGTAATAGCTTTTTCCATATCCTTCATCAGGAACGGATCGTGTAAATGCCTATGATCCGGGCGGAAAAAGTAGCGGGCATCTTCAAAGTTATCTATGCCGCGCTGGATCAACAATTTGCTTAAAACCGGGTCGATGGTTAATGCGGTGGCTAACTGGCTTATCGCCCCATCATCCGTATTCTCCTTTACCGACCACCGTTTTTGCATATCTTTGTTGCTTTAAACAGTAAATATAACGGATTTTTCGATGTGCAGATATGCAAATGTGCGGATGTGCAAATAATGATTTAATATAGAGCTTGTTGGATGTGCAGATGTGCAAGTATGCAGGTGTGCAAATTCATTAGATTCTTACCCAACCATTAACGCATTCATACAATAATTAACATCTGCATATTCGCACACCTGCACATAAATATTCATTATGCAAATTTTCCCATTAGGCGAGGGCTCCTATTCAGTTGATGCATCAAAAAAGTTTGTTCCTTTTGATCCGCAAACCGATAATCCTAAAGATCGCCCGGCTTCTTTGTTCATCCATGTAAATCCATTCCTGATAAAAACCAGTACCGACCTGATACTTTTAGATACCGGTTTAGGTTATAAAGATACCCGCGACGAGCTTTACCTGCATCAGCATATCCGCAATACGGGTTTTGATCCTGAAGATGTGACCATGGTATTGATGTCGCATTTACATTACGACCATTCGGGCGGTTTGGTGGTTGAGCGCAATGGTAAGCTGGAGCCAAGTTTTCCGTTTGCGAAGCATGTGATACAAAAAAATGAGTGGGAAACAGGCATTAACGGCAAAACATCATCCTATCATAAAGAAATATTTGAAGCTTTACAAGGTAAGATTGAGATCAAATTTTTAGATGGTTCGGGCGACCTGCAGCCGGGAATCAGGTATGAATTATCGGGCGGGCACTGTCCTTTTCACCAGGTTTTTTGGATTGAAGATGGCGATGATAAAGCTTTTTTCGGTGGCGACGAACTACCTGAACCCGAACAACTGATCAGGAAGTTTATAGCCAAATATGATTACGACGGGCGCAAAGCCATGCAATTGCGCGAGGAGTATGGCAAAATTGCCGCTGCTGAAAACTGGACTTGTTTGTTCTATCATGCAAAATCAATAACCGAGGGGAAGGTTACTTATGCAGATGAACATTTTACGGTTGCCCGCGCTTAAAACGCTTTATCAGCCTCAAACATTTCTTTAATCTTTTCAACGCTTAATGGCTTTGAGATAAAGCTATGTACAAGCGGGTATGAGCGTGCTTTGTTAATATCGTTGCTAAATACAGATGACGAGATAATAAAAATTTTGCTTTTGCCTTGCGGGTCAATATTCAGGCGTTTGTATTCGTCTAAAAACTCCCAGCCGTTCATTATCGGCATGTTAATATCCAGCAAAATATAGTCGGGTAGCTTACTTGGGTCTTTACGCTGTATTTCTACCAACTGGTCTATAGCAAATTTACCATTCAGGCAAGCCATAATCTCAGTGGTCAATAAAGCTTTTTTTATCAATTTGATAGAGATGAAGTTGTTAATTTCATCGTCATCAACCAACAAAATACTTACGGCCTGATTATTATTGTTCATGAGTGTCTATGTTCGTCTTCTTTATACGGAACTGCAATTTAAAAAGTTATATTCCTAAAAGTTGTAATTATAAGTTATTGTTTTTTAATTGCCAAATTAAATCTAGCTATAACAAACGTAGCAAGCAATATATCTCAACAGTTAAAAGTCATAATCACGTTCAACTTTGCAAATACGTACTTTATAATGTTCATACCACTTTTCTCTACCTTGCTTTTGAGCGATCATGTGATCGGTATTCGCTTTCCAGTTTCTGATAGCTTCTAATGATTGCCAATAAGACACGGTTATTCCCAATTCGTTGCGTGCAGATTCGATACCTAAATAGCCCTCTTGGAGCTTAGCCATTTGGTCCATTTCTTCGGCCATAGCTTCATAGCCCCTATCGCCTTCCGTACGGGTAGAAGTAAATATTACGGCGTAATACGGTGTTTGTGGTGTTTGGGCAATCATAATATAGATGGGTATATATGCAAATGTGCAGATATGCGGATAAAAAACATAGTTGTTTTCATCTGCACACCTGCACATCTTCTTATCTGCACATTAAACAATTATTTGCACAGCTGCCTATTCTCGCATCTGCACATCTAAAATCACGTTCCGTATTCCGGTGTGGTTATTTCGCTTTCTTCAAACTCGTAATCGCTTAGTGGCGGGCATGAGCAAATTAATGTCCTGTCGCCATAAGTATCGTTTACACGACCAACCGACGGCCAGAATTTATATTCCACCACGTAAGGCAGCGGGAATGCTGCTTTTTGGCGGGTATATGGGTGCTCCCATTCGTTAGCTGTAATTACAGCAGCAGTATGCGGCGAGTTTTTAAGCGGGTTGTTTACTTTGTCAGAGATCCCTTTCTCCACATCGTCAATTTCATGGCGGATAGAGATCATCGCATCGCAGAAACGATCGAGCTCATGTTTTGGTTCTGATTCTGTTGGCTCAACCATTACCGTACCCGCAACCGGGAACGATACTGTTGGTGCATGGAAACCATAATCCATTAAACGCTTGGCGATATCTGTAACCTCGATACCGAAGTTTTTAAATGCACGGCAATCCAATATCATTTCATGCGCGCAACGGCCATGTGCGCCAGTGTATAGCACGGGATAATGGTGATGCAAACGCGCTTTAATATAGTTAGCGTTTAAAATAGCGTAACGGGTTGCATTGGTTAAACCGTCGCCGCCCATCATCGCGATATAAGCATGAGAAATAATTAAGATAGAAGCAGAACCCCAAGGCGCAGATGAAACCGCGTGGATAGATTTGCCTTTATCAATATCAACCACCGCATGCCCCGGTAAAAACGGAACCAGATGCTGGGCCACGCCGATTGGGCCCATGCCCGGGCCACCGCCACCGTGTGGGATACAAAAGGTTTTGTGTAAATTCAGGTGGCAAACATCAGCACCAATATTAGCCGGACTTGTTAAGCCGACCTGCGCGTTCATGTTGGCGCCATCCATATAAACCTGGCCGCCATTTTGGTGGATAACCTGGCAGATCTCAATGATCGACTCCTCAAAAACACCGTGCGTTGATGGGTAGGTAACCATTAAGCATGATAACTCATTTTTATATTGATCGGCTTTCGCTTTCAAATCGGCAACATCAATATTTCCGTTATCATCGCATTTTACAACCACGATTTTCATACCTGCCATAGCGCCCGATGCCGGGTTAGTGCCGTGTGCTGATGACGGGATCAAAGCGATGTTACGGTGGAAATCGCCGCGATCTTCGTGATAAGCACGGATCACCATTAAGCCGGCATATTCGCCCTGCGCGCCTGAGTTTGGCTGCAAACTCATGGCTGCAAAACCAGTGATTTCACTTAACCAATTATTCAACTCATCAAATAACTGCATGTAACCGCCTGTTTGGTCGGCTGGGGCAAATGGGTGCATTTTGCTGAATTCTGCCCAGGTAACCGGTACCATTTCGGTAGTGGCATTCAGTTTCATGGTGCATGAACCCAAGGCGATCATCGAGTGGCAAAGCGAAAGATCCCTTGCTTCTAATGATTTGATATACCGCAGCATTTCATGTTCTGAATGGTGCGAATTGAATAGTTTATGGGTTAAATATGCTGATGTACGTTGCAGATCAGATGAGATAACGGTTTGGATATTGCCCTTCAGTTCATCAAAGTTTGCATCGTTAAGGGTTTTACCTTTAACCTTGGCAAAAAAGCGAACGATGGTTTTGATATCCTCTGGTGAAGTTGTTTCATCAACAGAAATAGTAACCATTGAACCTTTGTAGTTCAGGTTCATTTCGTTATTTAATGCTTCGCCATGTAATGGACCGGCAAGTACACCTAAATCAAATTTGATGGTATCGAAGAACGACTCGTTCAATTGCTCGTAACCTAATTCTTTTAATGAATCAGCTAACAAAACGGTTAAACCATGGATTCTCTCAGCAATCAACTTTAATCCTTGCGGACCATGATACACCGCGTACATACCAGCCATAATAGCCAATAAAGCCTGCGCGGTACATATGTTTGAGGTTGCTTTATCCCTGCGGATGTGTTGCTCACGGGTTTGCAAAGCCATACGCAAAGCATAGTCGCCGGCGCTATCAATGGTTACACCAATGATACGGCCCGGCAACGACCTTTTGTATTCTTCCTTAGTAGCGAAGAATGCAGCATGCGGCCCACCAAAACCCATCGGTACACCGAAACGCTGGCTGTTACCAACTACAATATCAGCACCCCACTCACCCGGAGGGGTTAATAATACTAAGCTCATTAAATCGGCAACTACGGTTAGTTTGATGCCTTTTTCATGTGCTTTGGCAGCGTAATCTTTATAGTTGTATACCTCGCCATCACCGGCAGGGTATTGTACAATAGCGCCGAACATATTTTCAGTTAATTCAACTGTTTTGTGGTCGCCTATTTGCAGCTCGATGCCATACGGCTCAGAGCGGGTTTTTAAAATGTCAATAGTTTGTGGGAACAATTCCTCCGAAACAAAAAACACATTGGCCTGCTGATTTTTGCGCAAGCTGTATTGCATAAACATGGCTTCGGCAGCGGCAGTACCTTCATCTAATAACGATGCATTAGCAATTTCCATTCCGGTTAAATCAATAACCATGGTTTGGAAGTTTAACAGTGCCTGTAAACGGCCTTGTGCAATTTCGGCTTGATATGGAGTATATTGGGTGTACCATCCCGGGTTTTCCAAAATATTACGCTGGATAACACCCGGTACAATCACATCATAATATCCCTGGCCAATAAACGATTTAAAAACCTTGTTTTTTGAAGCGGTTTGCTTCAATGTTTTCAGGTAATCGTATTCGCTTTTAGCGGCTGGTAAGTTAAGTGGGTTTTTAAGCCTGATCCCCGCAGGAACAGTTTGTTCGATCAATTCATCAAGCGTGTTTACGCCGATGGTTTTTAGCATTTTAGCCGTATCAGCCTGGTTAGGGGCAATATGCCTCGACTGGAATTTTTCCTGGTAATCTATGTTCAGCTTCATTGAGAAATTGTAGGGCAATTAAAATTGAGGCAAAGGTACAATTTTACTACATGAGTAACAATTAGCTAACCGTATATTGACAATGGATTTACAACCTGTTTGTTAAGATTAATAATTTATAAATCAGCATTAAAATTGTATTTTTCCTGCCCCTAATACTTATGCTTAAAAAACCTTTGCTCTTATTATTATTCCTGCTTTTTTGCGCGAAGGGATTTTCGGCGACGTTTGTGGTGACGAGCAATGCCGACTCGGGGCCGGGGACTTTGCGGGATGCGCTGACGCAGGCTGCGGCTAATGGGACTACAGAAAAGGATTATATTAATTTTAATTTTTCTGATACGAGCCAAATCGGCAGAACTATAACATTAATTAGCCAGTTGCCCGATGTAACCTCGAATCTTGTAATTGACGGAAGCACACAAACAGGCGGAGTATTTGGCGCCAGTACGGCACGCATTGAAATAGCAAGCCCGCAAAACTACAACCCCATAACAGTATTTAATGGCTCAAACGTTAATGATGTTGAAATATATGGTATTTACTTTTATGATTATTATAATGCCGATATATCATATCCGGGATTACAGCCACACATTGGTGTTAAAGTTATAAATAGCACCAATTTTATATTTGGCGCGGCAGGGAAAGGAAATTTAATGCGGGGATTTAATTATTACGGGTTGGATATTGAAAATACAGTTGGCGTTATATTAAAAGCAAATTTAATAGGATTTGGCAAATCAACCAGTACTGAAAAGGATGGAGATGGTTACGGATTCTCAAGTATGATTAATTTATACGAATGTAATAACATTCAAATTGGTGGTAATTCAACCGAAGGTAATGTTATTTTCACCGCATTGATCATACAATTTTACCAAAACACACAGAATACGATTTCTATAAAATCAAATAATTTCATGGTCTATCCAAATGGAACAACGACGGAGTGGGCACTTGATCTTTTTCCTTATTTTTCAGTTTCTATAAGTACTGTTTACCCATATAATATAAGTGGCTATACCCAGGAAACACAAAATTGTGCCAGCGTAAATATGGATATAGAAAATAACCTGACCGGAGGGACATTTGGCATTTTTCAGTTTAGCTTTCTTAATGGAACAATAAATTTTACCAATAATTTTTTCAACGTTGCCCGGGATGGTATTACTAATATAACTTATTATTCACAGATAACGGCGCCCCAATCTCCAGTCAACATAGCATATTGCCGTGCGCAATTCAATTTCGGCACAAATAATCTTAGTCAAAAAAATCTCTTTTATAATTGCGGCCCGTGTGTTTCTGTCCAAAACGACCCCAATGTGTTTATGCGAAATAATGATTTTAAATGCGTTTACAATGGATATAGTGATGATACTACCCACTCTAATGCTTACATAAATACAGGGGACGGACCCTACACTTTATATCAACTTCCAACAGTAAATATTAGTAAAATTGGCACAAATGGTGCAAGCACAATTGTAAACGGAACAGCTACGCCAAATTCTATTATTGATATTTATTCGTCCGAATCGTGCACATCACAATGTAGCATTCGTAGTTATATGCAAACGGCGAACGCCGACAATAATGGTAACTGGCAAGCCAATTTGAATAATTATAGTGGTATTTTTTGGGTATCGGCAACGCTAAACAATCAAACCTCAAAATATAGTTCTATACAAGTTAATAGCGATAGTATTCACATTCAACCCTTACGATGTACGGATACCGCCACTATAACAGGATTAACGGTTCCGCAAGGAGTAAGTTATTATTGGGCTGATGTTAACGGTAACTTTATATCGAATAACATAAATTTAATCGTTACTCAACCCGGTCAATATCAATTAGTTTTAAATGGTGGTTGTATCAGAAGCCCATTTTATCAGATAGATGATGATAGAATACTTATGCCAGCCGGTGATGCAACTATAACAAACCCCAGTTGCAGCTTAGCTAATGGCTCAATAGGCTTATTTGTTTTTGATCCGTTATATAAAATCACCAGCGAAACGTGGACAGATGGGAATGAGAAAATTGTTGGCGATACAGACCGTATAACCAATATTCCTTTTGGCAACTATACCTTTACAGTAAAAACATCTGATGGGTGTGTCAAAACCTTCGGCCCCATCACCCTAAAAAATACCACCGGCCCAAACATTGATCAAAGCCACATCAAAATACAATCCACCAATTGTGGGCAATCTATAGGTTCAATAACCAGCATCCCTGCAACAGGCACGGGTACTTTGCAGTATCAATGGTCCAATAGCCAGCAACAGATAGTTAGTACCGATAGCATTCTTGTAAATCAACCTGCGGGCACTTATACTTTACAGGTTACCGATGGCACAGCATGCGGACCAGTATCAAGTTCGGCCATCAGCATCCCTGAAACTAATGGCATTACGATGGATGAATCCCAGGCCGTTACAACACCATCAAGCTGCGGAAATAATAATGGCTCGGTTACCGGCATAATTACAACCGGCGCTACGCAATACAAGTGGCTTGATGCCAATAATAACACAGTAGCTACAACGCTCAATTTGCAAAATGCATCTTCGGGCAATTACACGCTTGTGGCCTCAAACAGTTTTGGCTGTATCCAAACCAGTAAAACTTATTTTATAGCACAGCCGCCCGCCACTATATACCCAGCCTATGCTGTTTCAATGTCAGCGTCATGCTATGGGTTAAACAATGGGTCATTAACGGTTGTTACCGATACTTTAGCCAAAAAGCTGAGATGGGTAAATAGTCAAAACCAATTCGTGGGCAACACTTCTCAAATCACCGGGCTCGCGCCGGATGTCTATTCGCTTTATCTTACCGATGCTAACGGCTGTGAAAGCTTTTATGGGTATTATAACGTACAGGAAGCGGCCCAATTACAAATAGTTGCCGGATCTGAACAAATAAGCCCCGAGCAATGTTCAAACCACGCAGGCAGCATCAGTAACATACAGGTTTCTGGTGGGATCCAGCCATATTCATATACCTGGACTGATAGTAATAATAAACAATTAGCTACCACCAGCGCGCTTAGTAATCTCGCGGCTGGCATTTATTTTCTTAATATAACTGATGCCCGCGATTGTGGAAACGTTAGTATGAGCTATGCCATCAATAACCAATCTGAAGATTTACCAGCACCATCAGTTTCCGACCTGCAGCTGTGCAGTAGTGGCAATACTTATCTGGCCGTAAATAATCCGGTTGATTCGGCTACTTATCGTTTATATAACAGCGCAACCTCGTCTCAGCCATTACAGGAACAAAAAGGCGGTCATTTTACGCTTGATATCCTGAGCAACCAAACCTATTACATAAGTGAGGTTTTGGGTACTTGCGAAAGTAGCCGTGCAGCGTTGCAGGTTACCGTTGGCTTATCAACCTTAAATATAGCGAATGCATTTTCGCCTAACGGCGATGGCATTAACGATTACTGGCAGATCAGCGGGTTACAAAATTACCCTACTGCTTTAGTGCAGATATTTAATCGCTACGGGCAAAAACTTTTTGAATCAAAGGGCTATGGCATCCCTTTCGATGGTACTTATAACGGAAAAAAACTACCCGCCGGTGTTTATTATTATATCATCAACCTCAACTCAAAATGCAACCTGCTTTCGGGTAGTTTAACTATTTTTCGGTAGCACAGGCCCTTAAATACATCTGAATAGTATTCTCCAACCCATAATATAAAGCATCAGCAATTAAGGCGTGACCTATACTTACTTCATCTAACCCGGGGATGTTATCTGCAAAGTATTTAAGGTTGTGCAAATCAAGATCGTGACCTGCATTGATGCCTAAACCATATTGTTGGGCAACCTTTGCTGCCTGGATGTATG
>Ga0302312_10001319_pt1 | contig 15280 bp, 14 predicted proteins | sample III_Palsa_N2_1_FD_200529 | JGI IMG/M metagenome (GOLD analysis project Ga0302312, IMG submission 200529) | Peat permafrost microbial communities from Stordalen Mire near Abisko, Sweden - III_Palsa_N2_1 | ecosystem: Environmental > Terrestrial > Soil > Palsa > Peat permafrost | place: Sweden... | reverse complement strand
TCGAAGTTTACGAAGCAGGCGTTGGCAACTTATTGGCTGCTATTCACCAAAATAAGCTTTCTAATATTCGGATTTTTTTTGAAGATGCCGTTGGTGTGCTAGAAAAACATATCCCAGAAGGTGGCTTGTCGGCTGTGCAGATATTTTTTGCCGATCCTTGGCCAAAAGTACGTCACCACAAGCGTCGACTCATTCAATCGGATTTTGTCAATTTGGTTGCTCGAAAGTTACAAAAAGAGGGTATTTTTCACCTGGCAACCGATTGGATGGACTATGCTTATCAGATGATGAATGTGCTTTCTATAACCCCTTATTTTGTGAATACAGCGGGTAGCGGCGTGTTTTCAGAAAGGCCTGCCTATCGGCCAGTGACGAAATTTGAGCGACGAGGTTTTAAATTAGGGCATCAAAGTTGGGATCTGATTTTTAAGCGAGTGTGATTTTAGAACATTCAGGAGAAATGCATTGCATACGGTTGTTTTAACGTTTGATATGATTCTAGTATTGAGTATCTTAGCGATGACTGTGCTTTTGTCGGTCTCAAACGTTATCCGAGTGGATGTGGTCGCAGTATTAGTTTTAGCGATTTTAGGGGTGACTCGCTTATTACCACCAGAGGCATTATTTTCGGGGTTTTCTAGCGAAGCCGTGATGTCGCTCATTGCAGTGATGATTATCGGGACAGGATTAGAAAAAAGCGGTATTGTCCTTAGAATAGCGCGATGGATTTTAAGATCAGGGCGAGAGCGGCCGAATAAAATTAATTTTGTCTTAATGTGTTCCTCGGGTATTTTATCCGCATTTATGAGAAGTCTTGGAACAGTTGCTTTGTTATTGCCAGTGGTTACTCGTATCACGACTCGAACAGGCATCCCAAAATCACGGTTGTTAATCCCCATTGCTTTTTGCTCTATTTTGGGGGGGACGCTTAGTATGATCGGCAGTAGCCCTTTAATTCTGCTGAATAGTCTTCTCAAAAATTCAAATCAATTTATTAAGCCGACGGGGGGTGATTTGCAGCCTTTTCACTTATTTTCTGTCTTTCCGATTGGACTTATTTTACTCACGCTTGGTATTTTGTATTTAATTTTAGTTGGCCGCCGTCTATTACCTAAAGAACCGTTGAAAAACTATAGCAGTAGCACGACGAAGAGTCATTTTCATAAAACTTATGGAAAAGGAGGCGATCTTTTCGAGGTGCAAGTACTAAAAGACAGTGATCTTATTGGCTTAAATTTAAGAGAAATAGAAGAAAGATTAGATTTGTCTTCTTCTATTTTAGTCGTAATTAAAGGGAAAGAAGTCCACTTTCCTCCACAGCGAAATGTATTAGTAGAAGCCAATGTGTGGCTTGCTATCATGGGCCATAAAAATGTGATGATTCCTTTTGCTGAAAAATACGGTTTAAAATTAGCGCCGCGTTTAAATCTATTTGCAGAATTATTACACACGACACGTGCGGGCTTGTGTGAGGCAGTTGTGCCGCCAAGCTCTCAATTAATTGGGTGTGAATTGCGAGAATTGCATATGAAGCGCACGCATCAATTAAATGTGTTAGCGTTGTACCGAGGACAAACGCTTTATGCGGGAGAAGCTTTAAGAGATTTAGTGTTGCGTTCAGGCGATACACTAGGCATGTTTTGCGAATGGGCGGCATTAGCCGATTTTGACAATAATCCGGATTTTGTGGTAGTGACAACCGCCTATCCGCGAGAAGAGTTGCGTCCTGAAAAAGCAAAATATGGCCTTCTTTTTTTAAGCGTTTCATTAATGCTCATTGTGTTTGGACACTTTCCTGTTTCTGTTGGGCTCTTGCTGGGTGCATCAGGGATGATTGCAACGGGTGTTTTAAGCATTGATGAAGCTTACGAAAGTGTTAGCTGGAAGACAGTTTTTTTGATTGCAGGACTTATTCCTTTAGGATTAGCCATGCAGGCCACTCACACGACCGATTGGTTAACGCAGTATGTCTTAGCATTAAAAGAAGGTCTGCCTATTTTTATGATTGAATTTGGCTTAGCTGTTTTTACGACTGTTTTAGCCTTTTTTCTGTCCAATGTTGGTGCGACGATTGTTTTAGTGCCCATTGCCTTGGAGCTAGCTGCGCATCTAGGTGCAGATCCTAGACTATTTGCCTTAATTGTTGCATTGGCAGCTTCTAATACTTTTATCATGCCAAACCAACAGGTGAACGCTCTAATTGCAGGCCCCGGAGGCTATAGTGCCAAAGATTTTTTGAGAATCGGCGGAGGGATGACTGTTTTATATTGGTTTGCCATGCTGGTTAGCATCAATTTGGTTTTTTGAAGGCTCGTGTGGGCGCGCTGGCTACTTTGGCAGGCTGTTTAGCCATTTGCCATCGGGGTGAAAAAGTCATGGGTTTGCTAATATTCAATGCTGGGCTGAGGGCTGGCAAGTGAAGGTAAGGCAACGGTGAAATAGAGGCCGACACTGGTTGTGGTTGTCGCGGTTTTGAGTGAGATGTGACAACCGGCAGAAGACGGGTTTTTACTTGAGCATATTGATGACGCATGTCTTTTAACTCGTCATCTAAACTCTTAATTTCTTGTTCGTAAGTCGAACGCATCAAAGCGTGACTAAAATCATAACTATCATGATCTTTTGAGATCGATTGGATCAACTCACGAGACTCTTTTAATAAATATAATTTTCGGCAATGCAGGGCTGCAACATAATGGGGCGATAGCATATTTTTTAGACGATTGGCTTTTAAATATTTAATAGCCGTTTTAAAGCCTGCAGTGGCTAATTTTCGTTTAAAGCGTTCAACACAGTTATAGGCAACGACCGATTTTAAGTCGTTTAATAATTCCAAAGGGAGTGTTTCAACTTGGCCAATAATCGCAAACAAGTCGTCTAAGTAGTCAGCATTTTCTTTAACCGATTTTTCAGAAAAATTTAGGGTTAATAGCATGTCCTCGGGCAGACTTCTTAAGGGATCAAGCTGAAAAAAACCTTGTAATCGAGAGTACTCTAAAAGCCGCGCCAATCTCACCAAACCTTCCAAGCTGCGTAGATGGATAATGATCTTAAAAGTTTCTTCTATCGCTCCGCTATCTTCATATCTTTCTCGCCCATCGAACTCGAGTTCTTTAATCATCAGGGGAGATAAAGAAGCATAAGTAATTTTTTCAGCCTCGAAGTCTTGATGCCCAAGCCAAGTCTCATCGGAGAGCTGAAAGAATTCCTGGCCCTCGCTCCGGACCCGGCTGCTCCGGGATTGGGACAAGCAATCATGACTGGCCTGAAACTCGTTAATGTATTCGGCATCAATAGGCATGCAAAAGCGTTCCTGCTTTAGTTAAGACCCACCATCATAAAAGAAATGGGGGCGGGGATACAAGTCTAACTTCAAAACAATGCCAATAGATTATTTAAAAATTGCCTTCCGTGCGGCGTTGGGATGATGTGTTGGTCTTCAACGACGAGCAAGCCTTGGCTAACAGCATTTTTGAGAATAGGTTCAATCATTGCAATAGACAGATTGGTACGTGTTTCAAAATTTTCTATCGTTGTGCCATCGCTGAGTCGTAAAGCATTTAACATGAATTCTAAGGGGAGTTCTGCGATAGGAATGGTTTGGCTACCCCCTAAAAGCGATCCTTCTGTATTCAAATAACTCTTAGGGTAACGTGTTTTCCAATAACGGGTTACCGCGCGTGTCGATAAATCGGTTATTTTTCCATGTGCACCTGCCCCAATCCCCAGATAGTCTCCAAATTGCCAATAATTAAGGTTGTGTTGGCATGTGTTTCCTTCTAAGGAGAAAGCCGAAATTTCGTATTGCTTAAATTTTTTGTTGGCTAATAAGTCGCGACCAAAGGTTTCCATTTCAACAATGCGATCTTCTGTGGGTAATTTTGGGGGCTTATGATGAAAAAAAGTATTAGGTTCGATGGTTAAGTTGTACCAGGAAAGATGAGGGGGATTAAAGTTTAAGGCTGTTTGTAAATCCTCTAAAGCCTCTGCTAAAGACTGATTTGGCAACCCATACATAATATCTATATTATAGCTGTTAAAATCAGCTTTTATGATGCGTTCAATGGCCAGATTTATTTCATTCACACTGTGAATTCTGCCTAACTGGGTTAATTGATTAGCATTAAAACTTTGAGCCCCCAAAGAAATACGATTAATGCCGGCTTTTTTATAATCTGAAAAATTTTGATGTTCTACTGTCCCAGGATTAGCTTCTAGGGTAATTTCTAGATTAGGCGAGAGGGGTATGAGCCGCTGCACATTATCTAAAATCGTTTCAATAGATTTAGCCGAAAATAAGCTCGGGGTGCCACCGCCAAAAAAGATGCTGTGAATGGTTCTGTTTTGGACTAATGATAAGTCTGCTTTGAGATCGCGATCGAGCACACGAATATAAGCCTCTTCTGGGAGTGCGTCTTGCATTGTATAGGAATTAAAATCGCAATAGGGGCATTTCTTGACGCACCAAGGAATATGAATATATAACGATAAAGGGATGGGATTAGTAGGATTCAGCATGTGTTTTCTGAGGGCTCACTGTTTCTAATAAGAGGCCATTTTTTAGGGTGTAGATCTTGTCTACGGCAGTCAAAGCACTTGCTCGATGCGAGACTAAAATCACGGTTGGAATAGTCGTAAAGATCGTTTTTAAAATACGCTGCTCAATTTCGGTATTTAAAGCATTGGTGGTTTCATCGAGTAATAAAATAGCAGGCTTTAGCAGCAAGGCACGAGCCAACGCAACTTTTTGCTTTTCCCCACCTGAAAGTTTAATCCCCATTTCGCCAACCAAACTATCTAATCCAAGAGGGGCCTGTTGGATCAGATCTAACAATTTTGTTTGAGCGGCAATTTGTAGTAATACGGCATCAGAAACCAATGGCATGCCGTAGCAAAGATTATCTCGTAAACTCATATTAAATAAACGAAAATCTTGAGGAATACAGTAGATCCATTGATTTAAGCGCTCTTTCGGGATGGAGTGAATGGTTTGTCCATTCAGGCGCACTTCTCCGGCACTGGGTCGATAAAGGCCTGTCATTAAATGGACGAGCGAGGACTTGCCCGAACCGCTAGCGCCCATAATGCCTATTTTAGCACCAGATGGTATCGTCAAAGAGGTGTGATGAAAAATAGGTTTTTTAGGATCAAATCCAAAAGAAATATGCTTGAGCTCTAACAAAGGCGCTGTAGTTTCTGGGAAAATAATCGGCGACAATTGATTCTTTTCAATAGGAATATCAAACAGCGCGACAATTTTTTTAATATCGACTAAAGATTCTGCCACTTGACGAGATTCTAAGGCAAATGTTTTGAGGGGTAAAAAAATGGCAATCAACTGTGCTTGGATGAGCACAAAGGCGCCAATGCTTAAACGTTGCTGCTGAATATCTAACACAACATAGGCAAGTAGAATGGTGATAGCGCTGCCTAGAATAAGCCCAATCACAACATAAATAGCATGCAGTCTTGCATTCACTCTTTGCCACAGCATTGCCTCCTGGTGCAGCATTTCCCCTAAACGATCCATCTCAGTTGATAAAAAAGGGCGGACAATTTTAGTATTTAAAATACTATCGCTTAAACAGCTAATAACGTTGTCGCCAAATTGCCAGGCTTTATCTCGTATCGCAGCATAGCCTGTCGTGCCGTAATACAAGACTGCACAGGATAATAAAAGTGCTAAGACTAGCCAAAGACCAAAAAGGCCCAACTTTAACATAACGACTGTCGTAACGATGAGTTTACAAACCGTTGGCAGAATCATGAGGCAGATTATTTTAATAAAAGTACGAGCACTTAAACTAATGCGTCGCATGCAATTGATGATCTCAGGGATAGATAATTGTTGATAGTCTGTGAGAGAAATATAATGAATATGTTGCACGGCTTTATGGGTGAGATCACGAATAACATTATTAATAATAGGAAAAAAAATAATTTCTTGTAAATGAGTTGCAATCTTTGTGAAAGTCCAAAAAACACCGAGTAATAAAAGGGACGGAAAAATACTTTGAGCCAAGCTCAGCATGAGATTATCGACAATATTTTTAGAATAATAAGGGACTAAAGCTGCGGCACTAATGTCTATCAGTACTAAGCAAAGCGTGATAACAAGGCGTAGTCGATGGCGATGGTTTTTAAAAACAGCAGGGATAAAAAAACAAGAAAAAACTTTTTTGAAATAGTTGAAGTCAGCACCTTGCTCATGATTAGTCATTTGAGATGTTAGATTAAGTGTCCTAAGTGTGCGCCCCAATGCTGTAGGGGGCCAGCAATCAAAGTATCAGCTGATTTTACTAAAATGGCCACGGCTAAAGGAGATAAATCAATTCCAGAGAGGGGGGGGATAAATCGTCTCGCTGGGGCGAGCAAGGGTTCGGTTAAGTGGATCAAAATATCAGTTAATGGGTTATAATTTCGCGGATTTAACCAACTTTGCAGTGAAATTAAGATAATAGAAAAAAAGAAAATATTTAAAACATGCGATAGCACTGCTCCCATCGGCCAGATGAGCAAACTAAAAAGAGTCGGAATGGCGCCGTGCTGAATGAGGGTTAGTAAAAATAATTGCAATGCTTTTAGGGTCATTAATAATAAAAAAGAAGCACAATCAACATTAGATTGATTTGGGAGTACTTTATGCAGGGGGATCAAAATAGGGTTAGAAATTCTTAAAATGAGCTGAGAAAACGGATTATAAATGTCGACTTTAAATAACTGAAAGAGAAAACGCAATAAAATCACAAAATAGACGAGATCAATCAGCACATTAATCAAAAACATGGTCGCTTGGCTAAAATATACACCCATTTAAAAGTCCTTATGCCAGTTTACCCTAAGCCTTAGGGAGAAGGTCTATACTGAGTAAGAGAGTCTACTGATGACAGATTTTCAAAAATACCACAATAAAGCCCAGCAAGGCAATCCCATTGGCCTGACGGCTTTTAGTTTTAAGGAGCGCGAGCTGTGGATATCACCGAATTATTAGCCTTTGGCGTCAAGAATAATGCCTCTGACTTGCATCTGTCAGCAGGGTTGCCTCCCATGATCCGAGTCGATGGCGAGATGCGTAAAATTGACCTGCCAACGCTAGAACATAAAGAGGTACATGCACTCATTTACGACATTATGGACGACAAGCAACGAAAGAATTATGAAGAATATTTTGAAACAGATTTTTCTTTTGAAATACAAGGGTTGGCTCGTTTTCGGGTGAACGTTTTTAATCAGCACCGCGGAGCAGGGGCTGTTTTACGAACCATTCCATCCAGGATTGCTAGTTTAGAAGAATTAAGTTGCCCGCCCATTTTTAAAACGATTGCTGAAAATCCGCGTGGCATTGTGTTAGTGACAGGCCCGACCGGTTCGGGGAAAAGTACAACCTTGGCTGCGATGATCGATTTTATTAATACCAATAGAAACGAACACATTTTGACGATTGAAGATCCAATAGAATTTGTTCATCAAACGAAAAAAAGTTTGATTAACCAACGAGAGGTTTTTAGGGACACCAAAAGCTTCTCTTCCGCTTTACGTTCAGCGTTACGAGAAGATCCGGATGTGATTTTAGTCGGAGAAATGCGTGATTTAGAAACGATTCGTTTGGCATTAACGGCTGCCGAAACGGGGCATCTTGTTTTTGGGACTTTGCACACCACTTCTGCTGCAAAAACGATTGATCGCGTTGTCGACGTTTTCCCGGGCGATGAGAAAGATATGGTGCGTTCTATGTTGTCAGAATCATTGCGAGCGGTTATCTCTCAGGCTCTTTTAAAGAAAACCAGGGGTGGCAGAGCTGCAGTACACGAAATTATGATCTGTACGCCGGCGATTAGAAACCTCATTCGAGAAGCAAAAGTGGCTCAAATGTATTCAGCGATTCAAACGGGTCGCGCCCTTGGGATGCAGACGCTTGATCAAGGTTTGCAAGAGTTAGTGGCGAAAGAAATTGTAACCAAAAAAGAAGCCAAAACAAAAGCTGAAAATAAAGAATTATTTAATGGTTAAATGCCTGGGAGCATAAAAGCATGAATTTGGATCAATGTTTGTCTGAGATGGTCGAAAAAAAAGGATCTGATTTATTTGTCATGGTAGGTGTTCCACCGATGATGAAGGTGCATGGAGAACTAGAGGCTTTAGGGGATGAGAAGCTGACAGCAGAAGAAACAAAACGGATTGTTTTGTCGATGATGAACGAAGAGCAAAAAATAGAATTCCTAGCCCACAAAGAATTAAATTTTGCTATTGCATCGAGTGAGTCTGGTCGATTTCGAGTCAGCGCTTTTCAACAGCGTTCAGTGATCGGGGCAGTTTTGCGAAGAATTGAGGCAATTATTCCAACGATTGAAGCATTGGGAGCCCCTACTATTTTAAATGAACTGGTGTTAGCGCAAAGAGGATTAATTATTTTAGTGGGGGCCACTGGTGCTGGGAAAAGTAGCACCTTGGCAGCGATGATTGGGTATCGCAATCGTAATACCAAAGGCCATATTATTTCTATTGAAGACCCAATAGAATTTGTGCATGCCCATCAAGGCTGTGTGGTGACTCAGCGAGAGGTGGGGATTGATACAGAATCATTTGAAGTTGCCTTGAAAAATACTTTACGGCAAGCGCCGGATGTTATTTTAATCGGGGAAATTCGTAGTCGAGAAACCATGAATTATGCAGTGGCTTTTGCAGAAACAGGACATCTTTGCTTGGCGACACTGCATGCGAATAATGCCAATCAAGCTTTAGATAGAATTGCCAATTTTTTTCCACACGAAATGCAGCAACAGTTGTGGTTAGATCTGTCTCTAAATCTAAAAGCCATTATTGCCCAACAGCTCATCCCTAGCAAAGATGGAACAGCGCGACTGCCAGCGGTTGAAATTTTAATTAATACGCCGGTTATTTCCGAGCATATTCGCAAAGGAGATGTAAATTCGTTAAAAGGATTTATGACAAAATCAAGAGAGCTTGGTATGCAAACTTTCGATCAAGCATTATACCAGTTATATTCAGAAGATAAAATTACTTACGAAGCAGCCTTAAAACACGCCGACTCCGAAAATGAAGTGCGGTTAATGATTAAGCTTGGAAAAGGGAAAGAGGGGCTGCCTTCTATCTCTGGATTAAGTATTCTCAAAGAATAAAAGGAGATAACATGATGAAACAGCTAAAAGACAAAATTCCACAGTCTCTTTTGATAAAACTATTGGCAGGGATTATTATAGTATCTCTGTTTTTTGTTTATCATCGGTTACACGTCTGGTACTCAAAGCCTGACCCTGCAAAAATGACTGACTTCTTAAAGAACGCACATCATCAGCATTTAGAGTAGTGGCTTGAGTTTGAACTTTTTCGAAAGCATGGGTCTAATTGTTTAAGGTGCAGAAAAAATATAGGAAAAACATTATGAGTAAGGGTTTTTCGTTGGTCGAGTTGATGATAGTCATTGCTATTATCGGAATATTGAGTGCCATTGCTATTCCTTCTTACCAAAGTTATATGGTTAATGCGAGCTTAGCCACGTTTTTAGCGAGCACACGTGATCCTGATTTAGCCCTCGAAGAATATAATCAAACAATAGGGTTGAATACCACTGCCAGTATTAATGGGCCTGCTGTTTGTAATTTGAGTTATTTTCAAAATAGTTCTAGTGGTTGTTCTTCAGGCTATGGAGATAATATTTGGATCAGTACAGTTTCAACTGTCAACCCTAATTATTCTTTCGAGATGGATTGGATTGTCAATTACGATAATACCATTAGAGAAGTGTGTTCGACCGACTACCCGGGAGGATTTCCTAATTGCCCAAATTGGAATTCAGTTCCCGGTAGTTATTGGGCTCCGACGGGTACGCCTCCGCCAGGAAGCGGTAGTAGATGTCCTCCTGATGATCCAGGCTGTGACTCATAAACTGTTTGAACTTCTACAAAATTAATAGTTCAATTATTTGAAGCACGGAAAAAGTATGGAGAATGTAATGTATAGAGGATTTTCGTTGATTGAGTTGATGATAGTGATTGCTATTATTGGTGTGTTATCCGCTGTTGCTGTTCCGAGTTACACGAACTACATTACTAAGGCACGGTATACTGAACTCATCACTGTGGCTGCCGCAGAAGAACCTGCGGTGGCAGAATTTGTTAACACCAATGGTGGTTTAGCTAATGCAGAATCTAATTATCTTTGTTCAAGTGGGATTACTTTTCAAGTACCCCAAACAGCCAATATTTCATGGGGAACTATTTTTGGGGGAAGTGCACCTCAGATTGTAGGCTCAACCAATGGGAGTTGTGATATCGAAATTCAAGGCACCAGTGCGTTTGGTTTAGCCATTCCGCCGACCGTTGTGTTAACCCCTTATGATGTGAATGGAGATGGTAATTTACAGTGGAATTGCTCAATAACAGGAGATCGAGGGGTGGCCCCTTCTGCTGCAACTACCCCAGCGAGTTGTCCGCCACAATCAGGATTTAGACAACTATAAAGATTATTTTTCATTGAGCATTAGTGGTATTGTTTAGGCTCAAAGTGATTACTATTATCAACAATAAGAAACCCTTGTGTCGCCGTTCTTAATATTTTAAGCGCATGATCGCTGTGGGTCTTATTCCACAGATCTTCTGCTTCTAATAAGTCGAGTGCATTTTCTTTTTTATCCATCTCACGAATCGTTTGCAAAATATCCATGAGGGGTACAAAATGTTGTCCGAGCTTTTCATAAAGTGGTGCAAGTTTGTCATGTGAATGCCGAGATAAAGCGAGGTAGGCATTTTGTCCTAATCGCACATAATAGCTGACATTCACCAGGCGTCGCCTTGCGTTGCCGGGAAAAAGTCCTGAAAAAATTAAACACTTATCTCCGATCTCTCTCAACGCCTGTAAATTGGCTGTACGAGTTTTTTTGATGTTTTCTAAAAAATCCAATGCAAAAATACTGTCGGCGATTTGGGGAGACTTTACCCACTGCAGCAACAGCAAAACAAGGTAACTTTGTAATTCGTCATTAACCCGTGATGTTGATAACTGACGCGCCTCTTCCACTAAGGTGTAAAAGGCTGATAGCGAAGATGTGGGCAGTTGAATCGTTTTCATTGAAATGCCTCCCTCTTACAGGACTTAGATAGGAAACACTGGCAAAGGTGCGATTTGCTTTATGGAGGCATTTAGCTTAGTATTTCGACTCTTATTATCGTTAAGCCAAAGTAGGATAGAGAAGGGTCATGATTGAAAAATTAAGAAATATTGCCATTATTGCGCACGTTGACCATGGTAAAACCACACTGGTGGATAAATTATTACGCCAATCAGGTATCTTAGGCGAGCGTGGCCAGGTCGTCGAGCGCGTCATGGACTCTAACGATTTAGAACGAGAAAGAGGTATCACCATACTAGCTAAAAACACAGCTATTCAATGGCGAGATTACTTTATCAATATTGTAGATACCCCAGGCCATGCTGATTTCGGTGGAGAGGTAGAACGCATCTTATCGATGGTCGATTCAGTGTTGTTGCTAGTCGATGCTGTCGATGGACCAATGCCCCAAACACGCTTCGTGACCCAGAAAGCCTTTAAGCAGGGATTGAACCCGATTGTCGTTGTAAATAAAATTGATAGGCCCGGCGCTAGACCTGATTGGGTCGTCGATCAAATTTTTGATTTATTCGATAGACTAGGGGCGACCGAACAACAATTAGATTTTCCAGTTGTTTATGCTTCCGCGCTACAAGGCTATGCAACACTCGATCTCGCTGTCCCGAGCGAAGACATGACGCCTTTACTCGAAACCATTGTGAAGTATGTCGCGCCACCACCAGCAGAGTTAGAAGGTCCTTTCCAAATGCAGATAAGCTCGCTGGATTATTCGAGTTATGTCGGCATTATTGGTATTGGTCGCATTAGACGGGGAAGAGTTCGATCGAATATGCCAGTGTCGGTTGTCAATCGAGAAGGAAAAGTGCGGGCTGGTCGTGTGTTACAAATTCTGAAATTCAGAGGCTTAGAGCGCATAGAAGTGCCGGAAGCGAATGCAGGGGATATTGTCGCTGTCACGGGTGTTGAAGAGTTAACGATATCCGATACTGTTTGTGCCAAAGATACCCCTGAAATGCTGACGCCACTGAGTGTTGATGAACCAACCATTAGCATGACTTTTCAAATTAATGATTCGCCGTTTGTAGGACGAGACGGTAAATTTGTCACGAGCCGACAGCTAAGAGATCGTTTACGCGAAGAAGTGATCCATAATATTGCGTTGCGCGTAGAAGATACGGCAGATGCCGATAAATTTAAGGTTTCTGGGCGTGGCGAGTTACATTTAGGCATTTTAATTGAAACGATGCGCCGGGAAGGTTACGAATTAGCAGTTTCTCGACCTGAAGTGATTTTGCATGAAGAAGATGGCGTCTTACAAGAACCTTATGAACAATTGGTGGTAGACGTAGAAGAGATCCATCAAGGATCTATCATGCAACAATTAGGCGAAAGACGTGGCCGTTTAACAGACATGATCTCCGATGGGAAAGGTCGGGTACGATTAGATTATATTATTCCGGCGAGAGGGTTGATTGGTTTCCATAATGAATTCCAAACACTCACCTCAGGTTCAGGGATCATGACGCACGTTTTTGATCATTACGGGGTAGCTGATAAAAGCCCAGTTGCGAAGCGAAATGCGGGCGTTTTAATCGCCAATGCGGCTGGAAAAACAACGGGATATTCGTTGTTTAATTTACAACCCAGAGGGCGTTTATTTTTGGGACCCCAAGCAGAAGTGTATGAAGGGATGATTGTTGGGATCCATACGCGTGATAATGATCTCATTGTTAATGCGACAAAGGAAAAGCAACTCACTAATATGAGAGCTTCAGGGAGTGATGAAAATGTTATTTTATCAACCCCAATTAAATTAACCTTAGAATATGCGCTAGAATTTATTGAAGAAGATGAGTTGGTCGAAATTACGCCGAAGAGCATTCGTTTACGTAAGAAATTCTTAAAAGAGAATGATCGTAAAAGAAATTCTAGAAGTTAATTGATTTTAAAAAAGATGCCCAGGTGAGGAACCTGGGCGAACACCGAATATTGTCGGTTGGAGATTGACCCCCCCATCTTCTCGAAATTTAAGGATCTGCTCTATAGGCAATTGACTGAGAGTCATGTAGGATAATAGCGATATGTTAACACTATACCCCCCTATTAAACCTTATGCCGTCCATCAGTTGGCGGTCGATGCCATTCACCAGATATATGTCGAAGAATGTGGTAATCCCAAAGGTCTTCCGGTTGTCTTTATCCATGGCGGACCGGGGATAGGTTGCGATGCCAATCACCGACGTTTTTTTGATCCCACGCTCTATCGTATTATTTTGTTTGATCAACGAGGGTGCGGACGCTCAACGCCTTATGCAGAGTTAGAAAATAATACAACGCCTCTGTTAGTGTCCGATATGGAGGTGATCCGTACCCATCTGCAGATTGATAAGTGGGTTCTCTTTGGGGGCTCTTGGGGATCTACGCTCGCACTGGTTTATGCAGAAGCTTATCCTCACCACGTTTTAGCGATGGTCTTACGAGGAATATTTTTATGCCGTCCCAAAGATATTACGTGGTTTTACGAGGAAAATGGGGCTAGTCGATTGTTCCCCGATTACTGGGCAGCTTTTGCGGGGCATTTGCCTATCGAAGAACGTCAAGGCATGTTGAAGAATTATTACCGTCGATTAACTGGACAAGATGAAGTGGCAAGAATGGCAGCTGCAAAAGCCTGGTCGATTTGGGAAGGGTGTTGTGCAACATTACAGCCTAATCCACAAACGGTAGATCATTTTTCGAATCCGCATATTGCTTTAAGTTTAGCGCGTATCGAAGCACATTATTTCATTAATGATTCTTTTTTAACACCCAATCAAATTTTAAATAATACCGATCAATTAAAAGATATTCCAGGCGTGATTATTCACGGTCGATACGATGTGGTTTGTCCCCTCGATCAAGCCTATGAATTACACCAATCCTGGCCAGGATCAGAGCTCAATATTATTCGAGATGCGGGACATGCCGCTTGCGAATTGGGCATTACCAATGCATTAGTGATGGCAACCAATGACATCGCCGAAAAATTCAAATAATTCCTAGATTTGTCGAACCAATCAATCAGGCCTGTCTAACTAAGGGAAGAGAACGCGTTAGTACAAGAATTTTCTGAGAGAGGTTGTCTATGCGTAGCGGAGACAAAGGTTTTTCATTGATAGAGTTGATGATAACCGTTGCTATTATGGGAATATTATCTGCTATTGCAATCCCTGCATATCAAAATTATATTGAGAAAGCCAGGACGGTTGACTTGATGACTGCTAGCCATTTAGGCCAATTAATGGTATCAGAATATATTCAAACGAGCAGTGCAACCAATTGTGCAACTATGCCGGGGATACCACCAACGGGTTACAATGTGATTATTCCAGTTACATCGTCTAATATTGGGGATGCAGAAATTTATACAGCAACAGACAACGAATACCCTAGTTGCACTGTTATCGTTTCAGGAGTAGTTCAAACAGCTAATGCTGATCAACTAGGCTGGATACCCGAAATTCAAGTGGCATCATACGATGATATAGCAATAGAAAATAACGTTATTCCTAATGTTCAATTAGCAGCACACACGAACGGCCCGCCAACCTTTGTATCGCTTTATTCAATTCCAACCTTTAATCAGGACGGTAGTATTTCTTGGACGATGTATTCAAATGGAGCTAAGGGCGCCCCTGCTTCTTTACCTAATATTAGTACTTGGAATGGCAGATGAGTACCACAAGGAGGACTTGGAACAAAATAAGCAGTAGATGAGGGCTTTTTTTAAGAACGTTGTTTTGCGATAAAAAGACTTATCTCAAATAATCCCCACATGGGGAGTGCCAATAGAATCTGAGAAATAACATCAGGTGGGGTGAGCAGCATACCCACCGTGAACGCTGCAACAATGACGTAAGGCCTTAAATGGGCAAGATAGCTTGCCGAAACAATATTAAATCGAACGAGTGCAACTGTTAATACAGGCACTTGAAACGCGATTCCCCCTGCAAACAAAACAGTTAATACAAAATCCAAATAAGCCTTCATATCGGTCATCACAGTGACATTAACGGGTGCTGATTTCGCAAAGAAACCTAAGGCTAAAGGGCAAATAACAAAATAAGCAAAAAGAATACCGCTATAAAATAACAGCAAACTGGCACTGATTAGGGGATAAATACGTTTTTTTTCATACTGATATAAGCCAGG
>Ga0302312_10001318_pt1 | contig 15283 bp, 35 predicted proteins | sample III_Palsa_N2_1_FD_200529 | JGI IMG/M metagenome (GOLD analysis project Ga0302312, IMG submission 200529) | Peat permafrost microbial communities from Stordalen Mire near Abisko, Sweden - III_Palsa_N2_1 | ecosystem: Environmental > Terrestrial > Soil > Palsa > Peat permafrost | place: Sweden... | reverse complement strand
TGACTCCGATGTATTTCCCACCACCGGCTGATGGTAAAACGGAGCCGTATGTATTCAACTGCAATAGAAAAGCCCCGTTGAACGGAACTCCCAAGGAACTTTCTATTGTACCGATGAGTTGAATGGGTCCTGTAGGAGCTGCCATCGTCACGCCCTCATAAGAATGTTCTAGAGAGCGATTGCTCGCTGCACAGGTAAATCATTAGTAAGTTGCGTGTAGCTTTTTGCCGCCTGCCTTTTTCGACAGTCGCACTTGCTTACGAAAACCAGCAACAGTATGTGATGTAATAGCCCCGATTTTGGCTACGCCCGGCGCATAATGCTTACGAAACGCGGCGATAGCAGACTTCTGGCCCTTGAACCCGATCATGGCTTTGTCCTCGTTATATGCCCCGTCAGGATCATGCATATGGATGACGTGTACGAGTTTAGCATCATTGTGGGGACCTAGATAGGCATCCACCGGATCTCCGTCGCTCCCAATCGAGCCTGGGAGCTCACCGTAGTCATTAGCCATTCGTACGGCCCATGTCTGACCATCGGGAGCGATCCCAGTGCGTACACTGCCTGCTGGGTGCTCAACCTTAACAAAGAAACCATTGAAAATCTTGTGTCCGGGTCCGGGCTCTCCGTCACCCTCAGGAGCCTTTTTCGCTGCTTGTAGGCTCAATGTCTGTTCAAGATTCATGGGGGTGTTCCTTTCACCGCGCTGCAATACAAATACCACAAGCGAGATTCTGGTGTCACGAAATATCGTTGACTAGCCCCAAGCATGCTCCACCGGCTTACACCGATCCATCATCATAGAGATTCCCATGTTGACGCCTCTAAGCGCTGATCGCATATTCACCGCATCTTGGGCGCGAGCAAATCGAATGGCATTCTCATCGGTATACGTTACCCAATCCACCATGCTGCACGAGCCAAGGCCGATGCACAACAAGCCGTTGTCCAGTAACCAACCATATTCCGATTGAACAGCAGTCTCCGTATCCTTAAGATCGATCATCAGATTCCACCACCCTTTGCATAGATAACCCTACCCTCACCGTTGTACACCTGAACTATTTGGGCACCGGTCGCCATACGGTCTGCAAACGAACGAGCCAAGCCAGCATGTTTTGTAACCGTCAGGAGTTGGTCTCCAACAACACGGTAACAACCTGGACCCATCAGACGTGCCAATGATGCCTGATCTGGTTTTACCTGATAGGCGGCTTGAATCCGCCGATCCCGATAAAGATCCGACCCACCGGCCCCGTCTCGTACTCCTCCGCTGTCACGGCCTGCTGGAGCACGACCGACCGGGCCATTCTGCTTACCAGAACCCTTGGGATAGCGTCCTGAACCTGGACCGCCAGCACTTACTGTTGAGCTTCGTGCTGTTCCTGCTCTTGCTCCGCTAACACGTTTCGATTCAGATTGGCTACCAACTGCTCGCCCCAGTCCTTTTCCGAGGGTTCCTTGGTAGACGGCCTCCGAGATTCGCCCGGAGGTTCGTGCTTGATTAAGTGCTTCATGTAGTCTCCCTTCGAGTCCATTATCTGCCATTTTGGGCAGATCGTCAACAGTAAGTACCTGTGCAGCATTGCCCGGACCACGCGAATTATCGAACAACCGAAACTGCACATTCGGGTTGTCCGCATAAATCTTTTGTAATGAACTTACTGTTGCATAAGCTCCCACATGGGTTTTGATGTGCTCTGCAAGTGGAACGGTTCTCCCCATCCGCATTGCCCGGGGCAGCGCCCCACCCGTCATAGCCTCAACCGGATCTCGGTAGGTGTATGCGATACGGACGTTGCGTCCAGCAGACAAAGCCTGATTGATTTTGGCGGTTGCAGACGGCACATTGTTCATATTTGTGTCGTAAACGATTTCAGCTTTACTGGCTAAGTCCTGCGGATCAGCAGCCCGCAACGATACTGATTTACCAGCTCCGGTACCACCCGCTGTAAACAGCACGACTGGCTTATACCCGGCAGGCGTGGGTTGTGAGAGCTTGTGTGCGTACAGATCCTTAATGAACTGACTGGCAGGTTCGTGTACCTCGGCAGAACGCGTACGGTCAGCGCGATAGGCTGACGATAGTTCTCGTGCCTCATCCGTATTTAGGATTCGCCCGCCGTCCGTATTCGGAATACTGTTGTAATACTTAACGGCACCATCCCAGTTCTTGCCAATCTTTTTGCTGAGAGTCTCACCAATATCTTGATGCGAACCTTTAGGATAACGACCAGATCCCGGCCCACCAGCTGTTACGCCGGGCGTAGGACGATTCTCAAAGAAATTTGCTGGCTGTTCCGAGGTGTGCTTGATGCGTGCTTTCTTGTCCCTAAGAATTTTGGCGAACTCGTTATCCCTACTAGGCTGCTGATCGTAGAGGGGTGTGGGCTTGGGAACCTCACTAGGCATCATTGAACGCGGCATTCTGAGCACCTGTGGCTATCTCTAGAGCCATTGCAGTAGCCCTGACATAACGATTGAGGTACATCCTCATCGCTCGTGGACTCTTGCAACGCTGCATGTTTTTAAGTCTATACGATGCCACACCCTCACGAATGTAATACGCAGGTTCACCCGCTCTGTAATCAATCGCTATCATGAATGGCTGCATCCCACGCTCAACGAGATACTGTTGTTTGCGACCCATAGCATGTTTGTTGACGAACACTTGGCCCTCACGGGCTGAACTCACTAGCACCTTAAGCTCAATAGCCACACTAATGTCGTCAATAATAATATCGAACGGCGATGCTGCTGGAGTCACACGACCTCGTAACGCCTCTGCCAACACACTTTCGGAAATCGACGCACGCAACATCAAGTCACGACTTACTCTTGAGTACGACGCTTTCGCACGATCTGAATAGCTCACTGGTTAACCTCTGGATGATTTCAGAGCAATGTCAGCCATATCCGGGTCCGGTAGCGGTATCCCATGAGTATGACCCTTGTCGATAGTCATCTCAAGAATTTTTCCGATTACTGATCTGGCCCCGTCAAGCTCATGACTCTTACCAGAGATTCTAGACGCCGCCGCCTCGTGGAACAGGATCGTTCCCTGCATATCGCTCATGTTGATGCCCAGGGCGCGAGAATACGCCTCTTGAATGCGGATCGTACCGTTGATGGCCTGATCTGACAATCGCATGTACAGGCTTGCCCGTGCCTCATTATCTTTGAGTGTTCCATTGGGGAGAAATATCTGTCCGCCGAATGCTGCCTCAATCTTGTCAAACATCGCAGCTGTTTGCAGCAGCAACGGCAGCAACGCCGATCTTGCTGAACTCTTTACCTCGTCAATAGTATCTGCCTGGGCAACGATAGCCTCGATCTTATCCTTGAGCGGCTCCGGCCCAAGCCAGAAACCGGCCTTGCGGCGGCGTTCCCAGTCATACTGAGGTATGTCCTTGTACATGGGCGTCTTGCCCGCTGCTACAGGCCCTATAACGTGCAGGATCAGATCGCGAATCACACGATTAGAACTCTTGGCCTTGGCAAACTCAAATGTAGAGACATAGCGATACCCACCGCCCCGAGACTGTCTCTCCGTAGCGAACTCATGAAACCAAACCTCCCAGTCCTGATCGATAAAGAACTGTCGCGGGTCGGTCGTCACTGGCTTAACGATCTCTACAGCAGATGCCACATGCTTTTTAGCTCTGGAACGGCCTTGAGCTTTTTGAGCACCTTTTTTTGCAGTCGGCATAACTTTTCACCTGAATATGGAGCAACGTCCGCCTGATAGAGTAGATGTAAAGCACACATCCGCTCCTCATGAGTAAGTTGCGTCACAAGAATGTTTGCTATTGTAGCTTGAGCCTGAGCCGACTCATCATCATCTAGCAACAGAATGTTGCGTATTTCGTGCTCAAGAGTCTTAAGATGCCCAGCTGTCATCCCTAAAGACGACGCTAAACCAGACTCTGAGACGACACCACCGGCCCCATCGATTTTGAGTCCGTCGAGCGCCATGGCTATTCCTTACCCCAGCGCTGTGCCACTATGTGCCTGTAGAACTCTGTGCCGTGGCGCTGTAGGCATGCCGTACCGGCCTTGGACGCTCTTGCCTCGTTGGACATCGGCTTGGGGCTTGCAGCGGCTGTTATGACCACTGGTGCTGCTTGTGGGGGTGTTTTCTGCTCTGCCATCGTTACCCACCTCATACAAAACAAGTTGCGGAGCCCGTTATAGGCTCCGCTCACCATAAAGTTAAATCTTGGTTACGTCAATGGGATGGTTGGTAGGGAGACGCTCAAGCATCTCTTTCGACGTGCCGGTTGTGGGCTTATTGCTGCCAGCGGCTGTATCGACTGCGGGCTGGATGACTTTGGCAGTCGTCTTGCCGATTGCGGGTCCGTTTTCCATGTGAGTAGTCTCCTGGGGAACTGCTTAATCCCAAGCAGACTACAAGATGGCCCCTGCTGTCAACAGATTTTAGGTTGCAGACTGTTGCAGCGCTCGCGCTCTCTCGGCAGCAAGAGTGGCCTCGTATGCTTCGACTAGGCTCTTGATCGCCCTAGCATGATCCTCTCGGGCAGCGTCTCTCTGGGCGATGACCCCCTTTAGAAGTTCCGTAAGTTCTTCCGCACATAACAGCACGGTTCCCTTACCTTTGCAGAGAGTGCAGGTATGCTCTACCAGCTTCCCAGTGAACCCGGTTTGATGCTTGGAACCTTTTCCTTTACATAGGGCGCAGACAGGATGCAGGTCGGGCAGGACCACACCCTCTACCTTAGGATCGGCTGGCTGAACATCTGGAGCACAAAAGAAACAAGCCTCAGCGTGCCCAGCTAATCTACAGCATTTGTGATTTCGCATCTCTGGATGTGCAGTAAAAACATCTTGAGGGAATCCAGCTTTTGTTGGTGTATTGTCACATAGCTTGCTCATCGAGTTATCTCCACATTCTTGAATACTTCGTCCGACCGCTGACGCCATTCTTGCCTTGGGAAAGATCGTGCATACAGAAAGGCCATAAGTTCGACCTCCCCAAATCCTCCACGGCAACCACCTTGGACCAACGCTAGTTGTGGCTCGAATACCTCACTGTATACCTCGTACGCTGCCATATGCATAGCCCAAGGAATCTTGCCGGTTCCGTGTCGCCCTATCTGAGCTGGAGCCATCTTCATTTCGCTCATTGTTCGGTCGCCCTCTCTGCGTTGCGCTTATCGTCGCGATCTATCCATTCCATTCTCGTTTCACACCAATTGCCCCATTCATCTGTATCTCTTACATGCAAACAAACTGCGTAATCCAAAAGACGGTGCGCCTCTCGGATCTCCCGCTCCAGTTCTGCGATGCGGGCGTTTGCAAGTTCTTTCATTTCGTCGAAAGCAACTTGTGTCACGACGGGTCCGCCTCCAACCAGGAGCTGCGCCGGAAAGTATTTTCGCTTTTCGACTTCAGCCGCCAACTCGACAATGCGGGCGTCTTGGGATAAGGGTTCGCGGTAGAAAATACGATAGTAGTGCTTGCCGTTGCGCTCGCCAGTTATGACAATGGAAACAACTTCATTGCCTTGTTCCTCCAATCGCTCAAGCACCGCCGATATATCTGTCGATGGTGTATCCGTGTCTTCCGCTGCACACCAGCTCCACTTGCTCATACAGCCTCCTGCGGTAGATCCGCGAACAACTGTACTGCTACGTTTCGATTGATGGTTACTGCCACGCTTATTTCTGCGATATGCAGGTTTTCCATGTAGAGCGCCTTGGCTGCAAGGATGGCATCTTCCCTAGTATTGAATATTGAGACAGATCGAAACTCCCCAGCAATTCCTGGGATTTTGTACCAGAACAGTTCTTTGTCTTTGTTAAGCAATGCGTACATTTCTAGACCTCCGCTACGTGCGCCTGTAGCCTGCGTATGGTTATGTTCTGCGCCTCGTCGAGCCTTTGGCATTGGTGACGACCTCAAGTAGGCTCTTCCGCACGATGGCATGCCTCTTGCGGCCCTTCCATGTCACCTGACAAAGATCGAGAGAATATGGAGCATAGCCCACTACGCCGATACGCTTGTCGCCTGTTTTGAACGTAACAATGTCACCCATGATGATTCGTCTGTTCCTGCTTCGTTTCATCTACTGCCCCTTTCGCCTCGTCACTACCATGTAGTCCACATCTAGGGTGTCCGCAGCATCTGCAATCACCAATAGCGTACTCTTTGCCCACACCGCAGGCTGGGCAATGAACTATTACAACGGCGAACTCTTGGTGCAGTTCCACCGTTAGCGGCTCGTCACTGAGACAACTCTCACACCTCATTTACTGCCCCTTTCGCCTCGTAGAGTTTGATGGCCTCGCGGGCTTGCTGTATTTGTACTAGATCGTCATACCAATCATCGAAGTGCAAAGACTCTAAACCTTTCAGCGCGTCATAGAGCACCTTAGGCAAGTCAACCGCTGGAACTTGTTCTGCTTTGATCTTAGCCAAATCCGCAATGTACTCATCAGCAACAGTAGGTCTGTGCTTGGCCTCCCACTCAACGACCAGAGGGTCCTTGCGAGCCTGCGACCAGTACCAGCCAAGCATGGGACCACGATAGGTTCCGTCAGCAACTCCAGGTATGGCAGCTTCCACAACTTCACGGTCGTTCGTCCAGTCAATCTCTGGGGTGCTCATGATTGCCTCCGTTGGCTTTCATCCGCGCTCGGGTGATTAAATCAAGCGTCTGACGCATGGCATAAACTGCTTCGTTTGGCGTCGATCCGTGCGCGGTCAAAAACTCATGCTGTGCTTCGCGATTGGCTTGGATGACGTAGTCTCCTTCGTCGTCCAAGAATATTGTGAACTTTTCCTCGACGGGCAGGGGACTAGCTTCGTCTTCACTCTCGGTCTCGATTTGCATACCCGAGTGACCATATGCAACGTCATAGGATTCGGGCGCGGTTTTCACTGGGAGCTTGGGGAACGCGTCAATCCAATCCTCTCCCAAGAAATACTCCGTCTCGTGTGGCATCTTTGGAGCAAGGGATGCACTCTTCTTAAACCCGTGCTGCGATGTCCATATCCTACCGCTCCAACTGTCGATAGCTTGTGGATGTACTTCCCATACCCCTCGTATCGCTGCGCCTAGCGTAATTCGAGGTGCTGTGTGACTCTTAGCTGTCGAATTGGTCATTTTTCTGATCTCCAAACCACTCATGCCTGCTCCTGACTTTGTTTTGACAGCTCCCCAAGTAGGCTCTGAGCCAGCACCTTACGGCCAATGTCCTGATTGTAGGCTTGAAAATGAGCTCCGGCTTGTTTCTTGTAGGGGATGGCCGTTACAGACACACCATTGATCTCCTGTGTCAACGTACAGCCGCTGTTCGATGCCCGGCAAATCATGCTGCCCAATGCGTGTCGTATTTCACTTAGTGTTGTAATCAACATAAAGCACCCTCATACTGATTGTAGCGTCTGCTATGGCTCTAACAATTCAGATCCAGCTCATCACCGAATACCTCAAGAAACCCCGCCAGCGAGTAACCGACCTCTTGATAGAACTCATAGAGATCCTCACGGGGAAACTTATTACGATGAGCTGCTATCCAAACAGCATTCATGCCCTCTGGAATCTGATCAGATATCCAATCCATAAGCGGCTTGCGTTTCCAACGGAGGACATTGCCGTCCATCACAATTGGATAATTTGGAAAACGATCCAGTAGAAGGCCGTAATCCTTGTAATACGTTTTACGCAGCTCTGCGTCGGTCAAAACTTTCTCGCTCACGTTCTCACCTTTGTCTTTTGGATTTCACACAACTCTTTGGAATAGCTCTCATTCGTGAACCTCTGAATATTTTCCCGTGTTACACCCGTCGTTCTTTCGACGACGATGCGGTCCATAATGGCAACGCCTAGTTTGGCCTCCATGTTTCCGGCCCGAACTATTTCACGCCCCAAGCCAGCCATAGCGTTACCGGTACGCACGTGACAATCAGCGTTCATTCTCTCAAGCTCACGTATGCGGGTTTGGAGTTCCATCACTTCAAACGGTGATGGAAACCAATCTACATCTGGATACACTTCAAACATTGCTCACCTATAAACTTTATGTATTGGATGGGTGCCAACAGTTTCAATAGAAACTGGGCAACGCTTGCATTCGAAACCAGCGTCACTGAAAGCCTCTGCCGCCTCTTTCGACGTGTGAACAGTGTACTCACAACCACACGTAAGTTTTAGCTTGTATGTGTCAACATGATATTTGCTGACCGTAACTTTAACAGCTTTCTGACGTGACATAAGCACCTCACCCCCAATTAGATGCTCAACTTATTGTTGACGATTCAACTTTATGTTGAGTCCTTCTCCCATCGAAAGCATCTGACTGATTGGAGGTTCATATGTCATTCAAAACCGTAACCCACCTGAAAATTAGTGAGGCTGCTGAGCACGTGCTCCAGATTGACAACGTCATCATTGGTACGGAATGCAGTAGATCGCACGACAAGCCCCATAGACACGTCTACGTTCTCCAAAACGCTTTGTTTGCTCAAGGTGGTGAACATTTCAAAGGCGATCTCATCATCCACACCTCGAATGGTGTAGTGGTCGTGCTCAAAGCCAGCAAGCTCTATCACTTGCCCAACGGTGTTGCGTTTGCTGATCCTGCTACGGATCTGGAATTCATTGGGTTTATACAGAATCACGTCTAATCAACAGAAAGTTGAATCCTTTTCCTCGTAGATGTATCTTATAGATATCCACGGTTGCCAAGCACGATCAAAGGCACAGTCGGACAGAGGTGAACAGTATGGAACTCTTTGCAGCATCCCGCCAATGGGCGAATCGCCCCGCTGATGAACGTTACAACGACATCCAGACGGCATACGATCAAGCCCTTCATTATGCCCACAACTCAGCCGAACGTAAGGACATCGATCCTTCGACGATTCGTGCTCAAGCCATTGACGACGAGGTAAAACTTGTCGGTCGTGGTGGCATCCCCACAGACCTTACACACTTCGCCTTTGGGCAGCTTGCAAGCCGCATTGGTGCTCCTGCTGGCTACCTCAGGGAGCTTCCGGCCACCTTGGCAGTCCAGAACCTCAACCACGGCCTTGCTGCTAAGTTCGGGACCGCCAACAACCCCAATCCCGAAAACGGGTCGGTCAACATTCTGGCTCACAGCAATGGCAAGCAGGTTATCCGGGCCATCACCTCAGACCGTTATGAGCGGATCTGGAATCATGAGGTGTTTGAAAGACTGTTGGCGTTCAAAGATGCAGGCTGGGATACTCCAGTGGCATTCGAACACGCTGACCGTCCCGTCTGGGGAGAGTCGAACGGCGAACACGAGAAAACCATCTACGTGTCCGATCACGACCTGTTCGCTTTCCTCGTCAACAATAACTACCGGCTTGCCGAAAAGGGCAACAATGCCGGACTTGGACGCGGGTTCTTTGTCTCGAACTCAGAGGTTGGCGCTGGTGCTCTCAAGATCACCACTTTCCTCTACCGGTTCGTTTGCTCGAATCATATAGTCTGGGGTGCTAAGGACGTTGCCAAGCTAAGCCTGCGCCACGTCGGAGACATCCGCAGACGGTTCCAATCATTCAGCGCTGAACTCACCAAGTATGCCAATGAATCGGCATCCGAGGATGAGGCCAAAATCGTATCAGCCCAGAACACGATCCTGGGTGGGACCAAGGATGAGGTGCTTGATGAGGTGTTCAAACGGCTCCGGGGTCAGGTCTCACAAAAGCTCATCGCTCGCGGTTACGAGCTGGCTGCTGAGAACGAGTCTACTGACGGCAACCCACACAGCGTGTGGGGTACGGTCCAAGGTTTGACCCGGGCGTCACAAGAAACTCAGTACGGCGACGAGCGGGTCAAAATCGATAACGCTGCTGCCAAACTGCTTGAATCGTTCTAAAACATAAAAGCCCGGAGCTCGTATAGGCCGGGCTTTCCTTTGTCTAGAATCAACTTACTGTTGACGAGCATCAAATACGTGTAGCTGAGAAATGAGGTTCCAAATGGCACGTGCAAAGTATTCCGTTATGCTCAATCGAGACGTTGAAACAAGTATCGGACATCTCGTCGTAATGTCCGCGTCTGGCGATACTTCGAGCATTGACGCGCCCACGATCTTTGTCCAAAAAGCTGGAGCACGCGCTTTCAAAACGAAAAAAGCAGCTATAGCGTTCCAGTCTGCCCAGCGCTCGGCTCATGGCTTTGACGTTTGTGGAGAAATTATCGAAAATTGAGTCGTCAACAGTAAGTTGAACATCAAATAAGTATGAAACAGCCAATCAACAAACTCGAATACGACGCTACCCACCCGGTTGCCATCGCTGTTCTCCCGCTCCGGGTCGAGGCTGTAAAACGTGCCAAGATCGAGGCTCTCAAAATCATTGCTGAAGTCACGGCAGAACTAGAACAAGCTGGTAACGATTTGAATATCGCCGCTCCCTACCCAAGCACCCAAGCCCTAAGCGATTTCAAGTGGCACGAAGCACACAATAAGTACAAGCTGTTTTCTGGCTTGTGTGAATGGCGGCAAAGCAGCTACCGAATGCACGAGCCACATTATGCTGACGTCAGCCAAGAGCGCATTGCAAAGTTCATCCGGTATGCGGAGGAGGACGCCGCCGCTCAGTATGACTCATTCATCAAAAAGCTCATCACCAAAATTGGCAACGTAAAAACTGCTATCCTTCGCGGAGATCACGTCTGGAGCTACAGCATTCTGAACGTCGAACTGCCTGATGGAACGGTCCAGTCTTGGAAAACGAACAAATTGTCAACGTATCCAAACTCGGAAAACTTTTCAATCAATGGCCATCGCGCAAGGTACTGCGGTGATAAACTGTTGCCGTTCTCAACACAATTATCGAGGGGCAACCTAAATGCTCAAGATCGAATACATCACAGACGCTCTCATGGTGTTCATGCTGATCTATCGTGGCTATTGGAAACGAGCCTGCGGTTTCACTGTCATTCAGATCGTACAGATTTTGCAGGTACCAATACTGCTGCTCCTCTATCAGTACGCACCCTATGTTGTGCAGCGTACTGCGTACAACTCCCTGACCCTTGTCGACATTATTTTGGACATCATCGCTATTGGGTTCTGCTTACAGCTACGCAGCCTACTGCCTGTTGCGATCCTGCTCCTGGCTCAGTTCTACTTGACGCCCATAGCGACCTTCGCCAAATACTGTCTTGTGATCCACGATTATGAGGACTGGGACTTCGCCAAAGACATCCAATTTATGCTTTATTTCCACTCCAGCTTTTTAATCAATCTGGTAATCATTGCTATCTGCTACTATCGGCCTTACCACGGCGATACGTCGCCCGAAAGGAATACCCATGAGCAACGAATATCCACCCAAGGCCGCACCTCGCAATACGCCCAAGACGAGCAAGGCTGTTCCCGCAACCAATCCCCCAGTGCTGCCGCCACCGCCACCCCCACCGGCTAAAAAGGATGAGTAATCTGCTACACTCAAAACATCCTTTTTCTTTGATTGCCAATACGCCCCGGGAGAATTTACCCGGGGCATCTTTTTGATTATTAGTCGACTTGGCCCGGCACCTGGATACCGAGATCGTTCAGTTGGCGCTTAAGTGCTTGGGACCGGAGCTGATGATATATGTATTCCTCCAGCAACACATCCTCCAGACGCTCTTTGGTAGCCTCCAGCTTCTCGATCTCTAGCAACCGCATGTGAGCTTGTGTTTGATAATTAGGCTCGTCAACATTCTTACTGTCGCCCTCATAATCACCTTCTGACGAATCGTAAGGATCGACACCCTCAACCTCCTTTGGATTGTTTTTAACGACTTTGTGTGACAACACTTTTGACATTTGTAATCCCCTTTCACCAAGATTATAGAGCGCCTAAACTCTATTGCATCCCAACTTACTGTTGACACATCTCATAGATACGAGGTGATTATGCCTGTCAAGTCTATAACCGCGTACGAATACGCCCGCCAATTCCTGTACATCGCTAAGACTCATCTCAAAGCTGGCCGTGTACATTCCTATAACATCGCCCTGAACATTGCTGCTGGGCACATGGTAGACGCTGTTCTGGGCAATTCCCCGGCTGCATTATCACCATACTTTTCGGGTGAGTGATCTATGGAAATCTCACTACAACAGCCCGAATCCATATTCTTGCCAGAGGACTACTACACTCCGAATAACGTTCTCAACTTCATGGCTGAATACCATAACAACACGATTCCTAATCCAGCCGACTATAGCGAACGGATCTGGGGCGGTATGCGTTGCATTTTTGATTGTCAGTGTGACGGCGATGTAATCTTGATCGAAAGCATACGTTCTGTGTTCCGTGGGAAAGGTTTTGGATCTGCCGGACTCAAATGGTTATGCAGGCTTGCCGACATCCACGAAGTGGTCCTCGAACTTGCTGTATATCCTTTCGGTAGCACAAAACCCCGACTCTCAAAAGAGCAGCTCATTGCGTGGTACCGCAGGCACGGCTTTACAGGTAACGGTCGTATGACCCGTTTCCCATCCCTGAATACGGAGGCAATACCATGTCAGCTCCCAGAATCTTCGCCGCTACTATCGCACCTGGATACCTGATTCGGCTTAAGAACTCCAAATCTGTCCTAAAAACGGGTACAGCCATCATCAAACCTGACGACACACTCCGCTGCATCTCGCGAGAGGCTGATCTTCGGCTGTTCATTGTTCGACGCACAAGAACGACTGTAACGTTCACCCTGTCCCAGCTGGCAACATATTTTCAGTGCATCGGTTTTGAGGGGCTTGAGGACATCGTTGAATCGTCAACAGTAAGTTGAGCATCCAATTACTATTGAGGTGATAGATATGAAACTTCCAGACTGGATTGCCCGGCGCGAAGTAATCTTATCCAAAAGCAGACGAGGCGTGGCTCTTCAATGTGATTTCGATGATCTCCTCGAATGTAATCGAGAGATCGCAGCTTGCGAAGCCCTGCAAGCTCCGGCGCATCACTGGCTGGATGAACATATCGCACAACAGAAAGTCAATTTTGAATCTGCTGGCATCTCTGAGGATATGTTGGCAGATGCAGCTGAATATGTGGAGTTGGATGAGGTGGAGGATTCTTATGTCGTCAACATTGAAAGGCACTAAGGTTAACGTGGCTGATCTTGTCATCTACCGTACACCTACGACATTCGGAGAGGCCATTATCAGCAACATTACCAGTAACGGTCGTATCCGAGTCAATGGTTATTTGTTTGACACCAAGGGCAACGGGCTCGGCAAAGGTTCAAAAGTTCGCATCGAACCAATCAAATACTAACCCAGGAGATCCTTATGTCGGTCAAGGTATTTCAACTCCCCAAGATTACAGAACGATTAGATTTTGCAGGACGCCAACGTGCTGAGTGGCTAGACTCGTCTGAGGAATTTACCAAACGAGATTTGGCATGGCGTATTGCTGAGCGTGAGCAACAACTCGAAAACGCTCTGCAAGCAAACATCAATATGCAACAGTATCTCAAAGCGGCCCAAGAGCATCTAAGTATTGCAAGCATCGCACTCACAAAACTTGGTGAGTGTATCTCTCAACAGTAAGTCAACCGCCATATCTCGTGCAGAGCGGAGGCTCTCATGTTCGACACTCCACACAATCATAAATGCGACGACTGCGGGGTCATTTGGCATCATGATCCCAAGGCTATTCCCGACGACGACCGCGCCCATACCGTAGCTCATAGCTGCCCGGCCTGTGGAACTCAACAGTATGAAAAGCTCGGCACCGGCAAGCCCCAATACTGCTCAAATGGAGTACGCTGTATCAAGCTGGACGGTAGCGGCGAAATCTGTTCACCGGCTCCAACCAAACCCCTGTCGCCCGCTCAACGTGCCGACATTGAACATCGCCGTAGTTTCTACAGTTTCCTTGATAGCCTCATGGGCTCCCTGGAACAAGGACAAGGATTATCCAGATGATCGATTACATCGTTATAGAGACTGTGGTGGCATTCCTAGCTGTGCTCGCTGCCACAGCCTATCTCGCGTACAGAGCTGGAGACAGCAACGGTGCAAACCGTACACTCTCCCAGGTTGACGTAGCTTTAGACAAGCTCGCCGGTCGCCGTGTGGGAGGCTACTTGCGAATGTCCGATTCCTTAAAAGGAACAACGCTCAATGCACATGAGCATCAAGCGTTGGTCATGGGTATCTTGGATGCGCGAAACGAAATCTTTAAGCTCAAACCTCTATTACGTCGCCGGGCAGGAATATCCTATAAGGACGATTCGCCGGAATCACCCGTTTGTCGATCAGCTCATCAATAACTGCCCGGCGCTGGGGATGTGGAAACGAAAAGAACATGTCCCCGGCCTCAAACAGCATGGCGTTTCTCGCTGTATAGAGCTGCGCCATGGCATCTTTGCTCAAATCACTGGCATAGACCCTGATATCTGCCTCGCAGAACGGGAAACGGTGTTTACGCCCCTCCGTAGGCACACAGGATTCATTCTTTACCAGCTTGCCGATTCCGGTATGGCCCATCATTGTTAGAACGGTAAACACTCCGTATTTAGCCTCAAGTAGGTTCAAAAGTGCTGCTACGTCGGCTGCATCGTCTTTGCTGGATCGGTCCTTGGCTCCTACGATCACGATATTCATTGTTGCGTCCACCTCACAGTTTATTGCTGTGGGCCACGATAGAACATTCTTATGCCCTGATGCAACTCTTTCTGGATCTCCGGGGCTGTTTCCAGCCAATCGGTCGCCCGTCTGGCCTCAACCATGCAATAGTAACTCCTAGACGTTGCGTCAACAGGAACCCAAGAGCTGATGACCAATCCCATCCCTGAGCATCGTAAAATGCGATCAACTCCCGGGCATCATCCTGTATCAACTTACTCATGACGAATGCTCACTCACTGGTCCGTGTACATTTCCCTGCGACGAACCATTTGCATAGGGACAACCAGCCTCATGCATATCAGCCAGTATCTGATATTCCCCGGGTGTTGCATCTATACGGGCAGCAGCCTCCTCATCAATCTTTTCTGGTATCAAACCCAGAAAACTCCGAACATTCTCACCCTCCTCTTTATTGGCGAGCGAGAGTTGCTGGATCTGGAAATCAATGGGGAGTCCTGTGATCTCACGGCCCCAGGAACTGAACGCTTGGCATAAGGCACACCATTTGGCGTTATTCTGAGGCCGCTTGGGATTGCCTAAGCCCATCGACTCATACAGCTCATCCTCAAGCATCAGCCTAACGTCGACATCTCGCCAGCCAGTCTTTAACATGACGGACGATCCTACGTGATAGGGCCAACGGCCAAACGCTT
>Ga0302312_10001314_pt1 | contig 15310 bp, 14 predicted proteins | sample III_Palsa_N2_1_FD_200529 | JGI IMG/M metagenome (GOLD analysis project Ga0302312, IMG submission 200529) | Peat permafrost microbial communities from Stordalen Mire near Abisko, Sweden - III_Palsa_N2_1 | ecosystem: Environmental > Terrestrial > Soil > Palsa > Peat permafrost | place: Sweden... | reverse complement strand
TTATACTGTTCTCAGCTTCTTTAACTACCTCTTCAACCGGTCGGCCGGCAGGTTCGATAGGTTCCAGTACTTCCCAGGTCATTTTTATGAAGGTGTTTAAGGGGAAAAGGCCGTAGCGTACCATTTTCCAGGAATTATCAATAGCTATGGGCACCAGGAGCGCATCGGGGCATTTTTTTAGAATGGTGGCTATACCGCCAACCTGGAAAGACTTTACCTGGCCGTTTTTGGAGCGGGTACCCTCGGGAAAAATCACGGTGGACCATTTGTTTTCCTTCATGCGCAGGGCAAGCTTTACAATTTCAGTGATTGATTGGCGGGAGTCGTTGCGATCGATATTAGCGCCGCCGCCATATTTTAAATTAAAGGAAATGGAGGGGATGTTTTTTGTAAGCTCAACCTTGGATATAAACTTAGCGTGATATTTCCTGAGGTAATAGATCAGCGGCGGAATGTCAGTAAGGCTTTGATGGTTGGCTAAAAAAATCATTGGCCTGCCTATCGGTAGGTTTTGTTTGTTGATGAATACAATGCGGTTACCCAAAATATTAAAGGTGCGGAAGAGCACCAAGTTTAACGCATCAACCACTTTTTTATGAGCGGAATACCCGAAAAGTTTATAAGCGATCCATTGCAGCGGCTGGAAAATGATCAGCGCGAGAAAAAATGCTGCAAGTGCAAAAGGAGAAAGGATATACCCTAAGAATTTTCTCATAAAAAATCCAAAGTTAGGTTTTTTTAGATTTACCAAGTAATAGTTATAGCTTGTTTTCGAGCATTAACAGCTTGAGCTTTAAAACTGCTGCCACCGTCATGGAATCGGTGATCTCTCCATCGCAAACCATCTGGTAAACGGTCTCAAAAGGAAGTTTTTTTACGATTAATTGCTCGGTGTCTTCCGGCTCGGCTTCAAATTGCGCCAGGTTACGTGCCAGGTAAATAATGCTTAGTTCGTCGCTCACCGAGTTGGACAGATGGATTCGGACGAGTTCGCTCCAATCTTCAGCCTTCAAACCTGTTTCTTCCAATAGCTCCCGTTTTGCGGATTCGATAGGATCGATCCCAAGCGGGCCGCCGCCTTCGGGCATTTCCCAGCTGTATTGCCCAAGTGCGAAGCGATATTGGCCCACCAGGTAGGTGTTCATTTCGTCGTCAAGGGGTAAAATGCCAATGGCGATGTTTTTGAAATGGATCTTGCCATAGATCCCCGGGTTGCCCGAGGGATTGATCACCTGGTATTCGGTCAAATTTATCCAGGGGTTATCGTAGATTTCCTTTTGGGAAGTAATTTGCCAGGGGTTGTCTTCGGGGTGCTGCATGGGGTAAAAATAGGAGTAATGTTGCTATATTAGCTAGCAGCGAAATTTTTCTTAGATGGATGACGAAATCGAAAAGTTCCTACGTGAACACGAAACTTGTTTTGACCGGTTCACTTTTGACAAGATTTTCCGTTTTCTTCTGGCAAACGATTTTGACCATGAAGATGCGAAGGATTTGATTTTATACAATTGCAGTTTGTCTGCGCTTGTTTTGCAGGAGCGGATACATAACAATTGCTATTATCAAATCCGGGTAAAGGAAGAACTATCAAATGACTTGTTGCTCTGGAAGAACGAAGAGGAGAATATTTCTTCGAGGGTGCTTCCGTAAGTTGGTTGTGTGTCAAATGACCTGGCAAAGGTAGATCTCTTCTCACTCAATATTCTTTCTTCCGCTTCGTTTGCGGTTCCTTTTCTGGGGCCAATTCTTATGCATACTTTGCCTTTATATCTCACAGGGGGCACCATCGAAGGTCTAACTTCGACCACCGCCACATCGCCGGTTGGGTAAGTAAATTTTGCGACAACCATCGCCGGCGGCGGGACAATTCGACCGTCGGTTCGATAACTTAATAACGTCTGTAGCAACTGTTCATCAACAATTGAACCATTCAAACTTCCATCGTCATTGGCGCCAATAATTAGATAGCCAGGCTGTTGGTGGTTCGGCATATCGTTACAAAACGAGCATATCGCTTCGCCAAATTTGTCTGCATCGTTTTTGGATATTGTTTTTTCGATCCGATCTGTCTCCAAAGCAGGTAGTAGTTTGCTTAGATCTTCTTGAGTTATCATTGGAAATAATTCATTAAATAAAGACCAGAAGAAATGGTCGGAAAGCAAATGTAATATTAAAAGCTGTTAAATGCCGTCATGAATGATTAATAAAGCAAGGAGAAGTCATGAGAATGTTCTACCTCCCAAACGCCCAAAGCAAAAACTTAGGCATAGCCTTTGACCAGGTATTCGTGTCGTGGCTGCCGCCGACCATCTCGAGGTAGCGGATATCTTCGGGGCGTTTAAAGCCTTTGTTTTCGAGTTCCTTTATCAGGTCGATGGTGTCGTCGATGCTATCGATGATGCCGTTTTTGTTGCGGTCGGCGGTTTCGTCTTGGGTGCCGGTTTGCAGCCATATTTTTAGCGCCGACTTGGCTTCCGTATGGCGGATGATGCCGTGCATGATGCGGTCATTATCGGTATAACCCTTGTTAAGGTCTTTACTTCGCCACCAAAAGGAGCCGGAGAATACGCCGGCCTTATCGAATAAAGCGGGGTTGTGCCAGGCAATGTCCAAAGCCGATAAGCCTCCGAGCGAGAAGCCGGCGAAAACGGTGGTTTCGAATTTTTCAATGCCTGTAAGTTTGTGAATTGCGGGTAACAGTTCCAGCGTGACGAACGAAGTGTATAGACCGGCTTTAGCGCCCCGTTTTTTAAAGTCGGGTTTGCCGGCGGTGCCATATTCATGCAGGCGTTCTTCGTTAGCGTGGATACCAACCGCCAGTACGGGCTTTATGCGGTTTGTGTTAGCGAGTTCCTCGAGTGTTTCCTTTAGCTTCAGACTATGAATTTCCTGCCCGTCGTTAAGCAGCAGCAGGCTAAATGAATTGGTAAGTTCAGTGTCTTCGGGTATTAAAAGCGTGCACTCCACATCACGTTTCAGATAGTCAGATTTTATGAGGATATTTTTTTCAGCAATTGCTATTTCCATCTCCGGCAAATTCCAGTACATCTTGTATTATAAATCAATTAAAAAATGCAAAGGTAGGGTTTTGCGGATTGGAATTTTGGTGATTCAAAAATATGAAACTCATATGTTGAGGAAATGGCGGCGAGGATAACCACAAAGGCGGCCGAGGGGGCGTGGAGATTCGCAGAGGCATCTGTCCATCTACCTTTCCGGCGTCGGTGAAATTCAAGCGAGGACTGTTTAATTTGTCTCCCGGTTCATCGGTTCGCTAACTTAAGCAATTCCTACTGTCCGGATTTACCGAAGTATCTCAGTTTTTTGCAAAAAAACTTGCTTTCGATAGTATTGTAATAAATATTCGAGATGCCAAAGAACTAAATATCAGCTATTTAAAATTGTTTTTCACAGAAAAAACAGCGAATTTTGATGGTTTTTTAATGGTGGTTGATAGTGAATTGTTTGTGGTTAATGGTGAATTGCTTGTGGTTAATGGTGAATTGCTTGTGGTTGATGGTGGCTTTTTTTTTGATTTTTCACATATTGTTTTTTCATGGATTGTTCTTCTTTTCAAGGCATTCAAGAGGCTGCGCGTTTTCTTCAGCGGCGTTGATGAAGTCGCTTCGTTCACAATCAACCTGGAATTAGTTAGCCTCCCCTTAGTCATCGGGATGCGGGTTTTTCAATCGCATACCGGTACAATCATGCATTTTGGCAACCCTATACAAATATGTTGTGCTTTTATTGCGAAAACAAATTGGGATTTGCTAAGGGTACACCAGGAGTTACGTTACGTTACACCAGGTGTTATCTCACGAAAATTTAATGAGCTGTATTCCAGCCTGAAAGATCGATTTTTCACCAGGTTTTTATTCTTAAGAAACTCGCGGCCAAAAAAACACTCCCTCTTCAAATTTCCGGACACGATAAAGCGCCGGATGGTGGTTGTGGGGACACAACCACGAGGAAAAGGGGTTTTGTCCCATTACCCCTCCCGGCCTCCTCTAACCTGCCTGCCGGCACGCAGGATTTAGGGGAGGGGTGGTTTTTTTGAGTTTTGGTGCGTTACGACAGTCCTGCTTACCACGGTAGGTTGCTTGATCAAACATGGCAAATTGAATGCTTCCAAAATTTTCAATTTTACTGTTTAACAATTCATCAAATTAATTCCTAACTTACCTTCATCAAATAAAACCTTTTAACATTGACTGAAAAATATCATCGCTGGTATTCGCAAACCATGGGCATGGATGTGGAAATGCTGGTTTTTGGGGAACGCGGCTACCCTGTTATTCTTTTTCCGACATCGCAGGGCAAGTACTATCAAAATAAGGACGAGGGGCTGATCGACAGCGTGCGCTGGTTTGTTGACGAGGGGTTTGTGAAGATCTATTGCCCGGAGAGCTTTGACTGGCTTACCTGGTATGATAAAAGCATTCATCCCGGCGAGCGGGCACGCCGCTATGCCTGGTACGATAAAATGCTGTACGACGAACTGGCGCCCTGGGCCATGCATGAGACCGGCGTGGGTAAGGTTGCAACGGCAGGCTGCAGCTTTGGCGGCTACCACGCAGCCAACTTCGCGTTTAAACACCCCGACAGGGTGGGAAATATGTTCAGCATGAGCGGCGCCTTTGACATTAAGCAGTTTACCGACGGCTTTTACGACGACGACATATTTTACAATAACCCGCCTGATTATTTGCCGGGCAGCAACGAACCGGGGCTTTGGCAAATGAATATAATACTGGGCACGGCAGAGCACGACATCTGCAGGGCGGATAATGACAGTCTCTCAAACATTCTGCGTCAGAAAAACATTAATCATTGGGAGGATGTAAGAGGCATCGGCAGTCATGACTGGCCGATGTGGAAAGCGATGTTTCCGCATTATTTGTCGACGATCAAGTAGGGAAGTGGCAGTAGCAGTCGACAGTAAAAGCCTGGATAAGAATCAAGGACCAAGAGACGGGAACCAGGAAATTAGTTGGCAGTTTGCAGCGGCAGTTGGCAGTAAAAGCCTGGACAAGAACGAGACCCAATAACGATTAACCAAGAAATAAAGCATTACACTCAATATACACTACCATGAAAAAAATAGGCATCTTATTCGGGCAGGAAAATTCATTCCCCCATGCTTTTGTTGACCGGATCAACCAAAAAGCGGAAAAAGGCATTAGTGCGGAGTTTGTGCGCATTGACAAAGTGGCACAAGCGGAGCCGCTTGATTACGCCGTAATTGTCGATCGGATATCACAAGACGTACCTTTTTACCGGGCTACGCTAAAAAATGCATCAATCTGCGGAACTGCAGTGATCAATAATCCATTTTGGTGGAGCGCCGATGAAAAGTTCTTTAACAATGCCCTGGCGGTTAAGATAGGGGTGCCGGTACCAAAGACTGTTATCCTGCCATCAAAGGATATGCCGGATGATACTACCGGTCTATCATTCAGAAATCTTGCTTATCCGCTGGATTGGGAGGCGATATTTAGCTATGTGGGCTTCCCGGCTTATATGAAACCGTTTGACGGCGGGGGCTGGAAAGAGGTTTATAAACTGCATGACAAAGAAGATTTTTTTGACAAATACGCCAAAACCAAACAGTATGTGATGATGCTGCAGGAGGAGGTTACCTTTGATGACTACTTCCGCTGTTATTGTATAGGCGGCAAGCATGTGCGGATAATGCAATATGAGCCGCGCAATCCGCATCACCTGCGCTATGAGCATGGCAAAGCGCCCGCTGAAAAGAAACTGCTGGAGGTGGTAAAGAATTATGTGATCAAGCTGAACAAGTACCTGGGTTATGATTTCAATACGGTTGAATTTGCCATTCGTAACGGCGTTCCCTATGCGATCGATTTTTGTAACCCGGCGCCTGATGCTGAAGTAACGAGTGTTGGTCAGGAAAATTTTGACTGGGTGGTGGAAACGGCTGCCGACTACGCTATTGAACGGGCCAAAAAACATAAAAATGACGCCGACAATTTAACCTGGGGCGAATTTGTGAAGACGGGCGCCGCCGGCGTTGACCTGCTGTCGTCGGAAAAGAAGGTTGAAAAGAAAGCGGATAAGAAAGAAGCAACCGAAGGCAAGATAGCGCACGAAATTTTGGATGAAGGGGTGATAAAGGATAAACCCGTGAAGGCGAAGGCGAAAAAGAGTGCGAAATAAACAACCTAACGTGAAGTATAAAAGGCGTGTAGTGGTAGAAAAAATTATTTTCGCGCAGCGAACAGCGGATATAAACGTCAATGCATGGCGCATAGTTGACTCACCCCGAATGCGCTACGCTGTTCGACCCTCTCTATCGCAAGCGATAAAGAGGGTAGCTGCGGTTATTTTTTCATGTTTCGAAAAATGTCCGGGCACAGGTAAATTATTGATTAAATACAGCTGATATGAACAAATTCACTTTAGGCGTTGAAGAAGAATTCATGGTGATTGACCCGGTAACGCGGGAACTGAAATCGCATGAGCAGAAAATTGTTGAGAGCGCCCAAAAAATACACGAGGACCAGGTAAAGGCGGAAATGCACCAGGCGGTGGTTGAAGTGGGTACGCACATCTGCAACAATACCGAGGAAGCCCGGAAGGAAGTGGGCAAACTGCGCGGTACCGTAGCGCAATTGGCCGGGGATATCGGCCTGCGCATTGGGGCGGCAGGAACCCACCCGTTTTCGCTTTGGCAAACGCAGCTGATAACGGAACATCCCCGGTATTTTGAGATCGTGGATGAAATGCAGGAGGCGGCACGATCCAACCTGATCTTCGGTCTGCATGTGCATGTGGGCATCCAGTCGCGGGACCTTGCGGTGCATATTGCTAACCAGGTGCGCTATTTTTTGCCGCATGTTTACGCCCTGTCCACCAATTCGCCTTTCTGGGAAGGGAGAAATACCGGGTTTAAATCTTTCAGAACAAAGATCTTCGATAAATTTCCAAGGACAGGAATTCCCGACTATTTCAGCAGTATTGAAGAATACGACCGCTATGTTAAACTATTGGTAAAGACGAATTGCATCGATAACGCCAAAAAAATATGGTGGGATATCCGTGTTCACCCATTCTTTGAGACGATTGAATTTCGCATTTGCGACTGCCCCATGCTGGTTGATGAAACGATGGCTTTTGTGGCGCTTTTCCAGGGATTGTGCGCCAAGCTTTACAAACTGCGTGAGCAAAATATGGCGTTCATCACCTATAACCGGGCATTGATCAATGAAAACAAGTGGCGCGCGGCCCGGTATGGAATCGACGGCAAAATGATAGATTTCGGCAAAGAGATGGAGGTGAATACCCGTTCTTTAGTGCTGGAGCTGCTTGATTTTATTGATGATGTTGTTGATGAACTGGGCTGCCGCGACGACCTGGCTTATGTGCATAAAATACTGGAGCACGGCACCGGGGCCGACAGGCAGTTAAAGGTTTACGAACAAAACAGTAACTTTGCGGACGTTGTTGATTACATTACATCGCAAACATTGAAGGGAATTTAAAAAGCATGGTACAAAGCAGCAGACAGCCCATAAAAGTAGCAATACTTGATTTTTACAACGGGATAGAAAATGAGGGGATGCGGGGCTTCCGCGAGATATTGGAGCGCTATCGCGATAAAAACGGGCTTAACCTTAGCTACGAGGTGTTTGATGTTCGCAGGAAAGTAGAAGTACCGGGTACCAATTTTGATATTTATATTTCGAGTGGCGGCCCTGGCGATCCGCTTGAAAGTGAAGGAACGGAATGGGAAAAAAAGTATTTCCGACTGATAGACAGTCTGGAAGATCACAACCTTTCCAACACTTCGCAAAAGAAATACGGTTTTTTTGTGTGCCATGCATTCCAGTTGATGTGCCGACGGTACAAGCTCGGCGTGATAAATATGCGTAAATCGCCGTCGTTTGGGATTTTGCCTGTTCATGAAACCCCGGCTGCCAGGAATGAACCCATCTTCGCAGGGCTTTCGGACCCATTTTATGCGGTGGACTCACGCGTTTGGCAAGTGATCAACCCGAATGAAAGACGTTTTATCGATCTGGGCATGCAATTGCTGGCGATTGAAAAAGAAAGACCCTATGTCGATTTGCCCAGGGCTTTGATGGCCATCCGTTTCAGCGAGTATTTTTTTGCCACGCAGTTCCACCCGGAAGCAGATGCGAAAGGTATCCGCACCTTGCTGCTAAAGGATGAAAAGAAAAAAGAGGTGGTAAATGAGCACGGGCTCGACAAATACAACGAAATGCTGGAGCGCCTGGAAGACCCGGATAAAATAACGTTTACGCAGGAGACCATTATTCCGAACTTTTTGGACCAGGCTGTTTTGAGTTTGCAGGAAGCGTTTTTGTAAGTCTGAAGTCGAAAGCCCTGAGTCGAAAGTCGGAATGCGGAAGTTGGAATGCGGAAGTTTTAAGTCGGAAAGTCCGGAATGCGGATCCCGATAGCCATCGGGACGGAATGCCGATTGCGGAAGTTTGAAGTCGAAAGTCTGGAGTCGGAAGTTTTGACGGAAGTTTAATTGCGATTTTACAGTGATCGGTTATGGAAGATGTTGAAAAATTTAAGCAGCTTATTTCACCGCTATTAAAGCGGTATTTAATAAAACGGGCGGCAATCTTTGGTTCTTTTGCAAAAGGCACTGCCAATGCAGGTAGTGATATCGATTTGTTGATAGAACCCGGAAAAGACTTTAGCTTATTCAAAATGCTGGCGCTTGAGCCCGAGATCTCCGATCTGGTTAAGCGGAAGGTCGATCTGGTTGAATATGGCGCAATAAAGCGTTCTCTAACAAATGAAGTGTTGTCGACTGCCGTCCCTATTTTGTAAGTTGCTCAGACCAGGTATTTAGTAAAAATAATTATGGATCCAGCGGCGCGGAAAACGTTCAACGAAAACTTTACTGAAGAGAAATACCAGGATTTTTTAGCGCATTTAAATGCCGGGTTAAAAGAGCCGATTGCCTTTAGGGTTGCGGAAACGCCGGTTTTTTTGACGGAGGATTTTAAAGCTAAACTGCTGGCAGCCGGCGAGGATATCGTGAATGTGATTCTTCAGCCGGATTTTAAGGAACTAACCGATAGGGCAATCCCTGAAAAGTGGCGTGTGGCCAATGAAAATGATCATCCACACTTTTTAGCCCTGGATTTCGGTGTTTGTAGTGATGGCCACGGTGATCTCGTGCCAAAATTAATCGAACTGCAAGGATTTCCTTCGTTATATGGTTTCCAGGTAAATGTTTTTGAGAAGTACAGGGATGCCTACCAGTTGGAAAGCAAATGGTCCCCATTTTTTGGCGATTTGGATAAGGAAAGCTATTTGAGCCTGTTGAAAAGAACAATAGTGGGGGATTGCCAAGCTGAGGAAGTGGTGGTGATGGATGTAAACGCCCATGAACAGAAAACCGCCGTTGATTTTTACGAGACTGAGAAATATATCGGCACGCCCGTAGTTGCATTAGATGAGCTTGAACAAGAGGGAAACCAGCTATTCTATAATAAAAATGGGCAAAAGAAGCCGATTAAGCGGATATACAACCGGTTGATATTTGACGAAATAGAAAGTGACCCGGGTATTTTTAAAAAGGTAGTGGATATACGGCAACCCCTGGACGTGGAGTGGATAGCTCATCCCAACTGGTTTTACAGGGTGAGTAAGTTTACCATGCCGTTTCTAAAGAGCGAATATGTTCCGAAAACGCAATTTTTGCATACTTTGAAAGAGATACCATCCGACCTGGAGAATTATGTGCTCAAACCGCTTTTTTCATTTGCGGGGCAGGGGGTCATCATCGATGTAACAAAAAATGACATTGACGCGATAAAGGATCCGGAGAATTGGATATTGCAGCAAAAAGTGAACTATGAGCCGGCGGTGAAAGCCCCGGACGGCGGGGTAAAGGCGGAAATCCGACTGTTGTACTTATGGCCCGATGGCGACGAAAAACCCACACTGGCCATTAACCTGGCCCGGCTAAGCCGCGGAAAAATGATTGGTGTGAGGTATAATAAAGATTTTGACTGGGTTGGCGGCACTATTGCGCTTATTGAGTCGAAAGTCCAAAGCCGAAAGTCTTAAGTCAGAAAAGCAACAATCCCAGTAGTTATCGGGATGACTTAGGACAAAGGACGGTTGACTTGACACTAAGGGCATCGTGGAAATGATTCGTGAAATTCGTGATAATTCAGTTCGTGAAATTCGTCTGAATCAATTCGTGAAAATTCGTGTTTATACTATTTTACAAGTCTGTTCGTAATATATGTGAATTCTGTATTAAATTTGTGACATGATCATCCAGATAATTATTATTGGCCTGCTTTTTTTGGCCGCCGTGTTTTATGTTTGCAGGCTTGTTTATAAAAGTTTGTTTACAAAAAAAAGCTGTGGCAGCAATTGTAAGTGCGGGGTTGATTTTTCGGCAATTGAGCAAGTTAAGAGCCCTAAATAGCAAACTAATCCGCTTATTTAAACCTTTATATATCAATCATATCAGGATAATAAAATTTTAAGATCTTAAATGTCTAACAAGCAGGTTTTTCAGGCTGATACCCCTGGTCGATGGACACGTTTTAAGTGGATCAGCCGTGTAATTATAGTGGTATTGGCGGTTAGCGTCGTCGCCGCTGCCATTACCGTTACTTCAAAAAACTACCCAAGCCTTCCTAATCTAAATCCCGCTCCAAAAAAGCTAACCAAGGAAGAGCTTGAAAATTTAAAACGATCAAAAAAATATAAGGATTTTAAGATCGATAAGGGCGAAATACAAAAACTTGCCCGCACCAGGAAGCTACACCAGCTAAAGCATCCCAACAATAAAGATCGTATAAATGCGGCCTTTTACCGGCCCTGGGAATTCCAGGCCTATACGTCTCTTGCCGATAACATAACGCGGCTGGATATGGTGGTAAGTGAAGGCTTTTTTATGAGCCCCGGACGCGACACTATGGTGGCCAATATCGATACGGGCTTGATAAACGTTAACCGGAAATACCGAAAACCGGTGTTGATCACCCTTTCAAATTATGTAAATTATAACAACACAACCGGCGGTTTTGATGTAGACGATGTTGAACGGATCATTAAAAATAAAAAGCTTCGTACGCAGTTCATCAACAATTTAGGGCGGCAGCTAACCCGCTATAAGTTTAAGGGTATCAATCTTGATTTCGACAATATCAAGGATATTAACAGCAAAGAATACATCACTTTTGAAAACGACCTTTATTCCATTCTGCATCCAATGGGGTTTTTGGTTACTCAAAATGTGATCCCGGACGATGAGCGGTTCAACCTGCAGCGCTTGCAGCATGTGAATGACTTTTTATTTGTGATGGCGATCGATCAGCACAACGAGGACAGCAATGCCGGTGACCTTTCGAATCAGCGCTGGGTAGAAGAAATATTGGACGATGTTTGCAGTAAGATTCCCAGCGATAAAGTAATCCTGACCATTGCAGCCGGCGCGTATGACTGGCCCGAAGCCAGCGTAGGAAAGTCACTTGGGTACCCGCAGGCCATTAGCGCGGCACAGGAAAATAGCAGCAAGATCATTTACGACCCAAATTCGGCAAACCTGCATTACACTTATTTTGACCAGGATAGCCTGCAGCATACCGTTTATTTTACCGACGCGGCAACCAATTTCAATATTATCCGCATGGCGGATGACTGGGCTACCGGTGGGGTCGCCCTTTGGAGATTGGGTGCAGAAGATCCGCGCTTGTGGACCTTTTTTCAGAAAAACCTTTCCATCGACTCATTGAAGAAGACGGGAATTGACGTGAAGCGATTGGCATCGGTGGGATTGAACAACAAGATATCCTACGATGGTGACGGCGAAGTTTTGGACCTGGTGACGACGCCGACCACCGGTAAGATAGATGTGCAGATGGACACGACGAACTTTTTTATCACCAACCAAAACTATATCAAGCTCCCGACGAAGTATGTTATCCGTAAGTATGGATACGCACCCGGTAAAATAGTTTTGACATTTGATGATGGCCCTGATCCGGACTATACGCCACAGATCCTTGATATTTTAAAAAAAGAACATGTACCGGCGGCTTTTTTTGTGGTAGGATCGATGGCGGAAAAGAACGTACCGCTGTTGAGGCGTGAGTTTGACGAGGGCTATGAAATAGGCAACCATACATTTTTTCATCCTGACATTTCAACGATCAGCCTGAAAAGGGTAAATCTTGAGCTGAATGCAACGCGAAAGCTGATCGAGTCGGTTACCGGCAGGAGCACGATACTTTTCAGGCCGCCATTTAACGCGGATGCCGAGCCACAAACGATAGCGGAAGTTATCCCGGTTGCCGAGAGCCGTAAACAAAGCTATATTACGATAGGAGAGTCTATCGATCCCTGGGACTGGCAGCCCGGGGTGACGGCTGATAGTATTATCGCGCGTACGATCAGGCAGCATGAGGCCGGGTCGATGCTGCTGCTGCACGATGCGGGCGGCGATACCCGCGAAGAGACGGTAAAGGCGTTGCCGGCTATTATCCACTACTTTAAAAGTCATGGGTATAAGTTCACCACCATAGCCGATGTGCTGCATAAAACCAAAGCAGACCTGATGCCGCCCATCAGGGACGATGCGAATTCGGGGGTATTGGGATCTTTGTATAATTTCATGATCGAGTTATATTTTTACGGCAATTGGTTTTTAATCTACCTCTTCCTGTCGGCAATTTTCCTGGCTGTGGGCAGGGTGATATTGATTGCCATACTGGCCTTGCGCCAATATTTCGAAGATCAAAAAATCGAGGCTGTAGTGTTTGACAAATCAACCATGCCTGCGGTAAGTATCATCGTACCGGGTTACAATGAAGAGGTTACTGCCATCAAAACTATCCAAAGTTTACTGCAGACTGATTACCCGTCATTAGAAATAATTTTTGTGGACGATGGATCGAAAGATAAAACCTACGAACTGGTAAACCATGCTTATGGCCATCATCCGCTGATACAGGTGCTTACCAAGCCGAACGGCGGTAAAGCTTCTGCTTTGAATTTCGGGATCAGCCACGCTAAAAACGAATATGTAATTTGCATAGACGCCGATACACAGCTGAAGGCGGACGCTGTTTATCATTTGATGACCTATTTCACCGATAAGGAGATCGGCGCAGTAGCTGGTACTGTTAAAGTTGGGAATGAAAAGAACCTGATTACCTTTTGGCAGTCTATCGAATACATCACCGCTCAAAATATGGACCGGCGCGCTTTCGACCTGATCAACAGTATAACGGTTGTTCCCGGCGCGATCGGGGCATTCCGAAAATCGGCCATTTACAAAGCGGGTGGCTTTACCTATGATACGCTGGCCGAAGATTGTGACCTGACCATGCGAATCTTAAAACAAGGCTACATTGTACGGAACGCCGATGAAGCCATCGCCTACACCGAGGCTCCCGAGACGGTCGGCGGCCTGTTAAAACAGCGCTTCCGCTGGAGCTTTGGAGTGATGCAGAGCTTCTGGAAGAACAAAGACGCGCTTTTTAACAAGAAATACAAGTTTTTTGGGATGCTGGGTATGCCCAACATACTCATATTCCAGATCATATTGCCCTTATTTTCGCCCCTTGCAGACCTGTTTATGATCATCGGCCTTTTCAGCGATAAACCCGGAAAGATAATAGCGTACTACGTGGGCTTTGTGGTGATCGACTTTATTGTTGCTGTAATCGCTTTCTGGATGCAGAAGGAGGATTACAAGAAGCTTGTGTACATTATCCCGCAGCGTTTTATCTGGCGCCAGTTAATGTACTACGTACTTTTCAAATCCATCCGCAGGGCATTGAAGGGTGAGCTTAGCGGCTGGGGTGCGCTGAAACGGACAGGAAACGTGGTGATTAAGAAGGATGTTGCTTTAGCGAGCGAGTAGCAGTAGCAGTAGCAGTAGCAGTAGCAGTAGCAGTAGCAGTAGCAGTAGCAGTAGCAGTAGCAGTAGCAGTAGCAGTAGCAGTAGGTTGGAACAGGAGGTACTTATTGATGTATACCTGGTATCCGGTTTGTAAACTATATCCTCTCGATCAAACAAACCGCGTAAGCAATAACGCCTTCTTCGCGGCCGATGAAGCCTAACTGCTCGTTGGTGGTGGCTTTTATTGAAATATCCTCTTCGCTTATTGCGGCTGCCGCGGCAATATTGGCCTTCATTTCGGGAATGTGGGGATTGATCTTGGGGGCTTCGAGGCAAACCATGGCGTCGATGTTGCCAATTTGCCAGTTTTTTTCTTTTAGTAGTTGGATCACCTGCTGCAACAGGATAAGGCTGCTGATCCCTTTCCATCGGTCGTCCTTATTGGAGAAATGAAAGCCGATATCGCGCAGGTTTGCGGCGCCTAAAAGTGCATCGCAAATAGCATGCAGCAACACATCGGCGTCGGAATGGCCAAAGGCCCCCGAATGATGATGCAGGTTTACCCCGCCTAAAATGAAAGGATGATTTTCTTTTAACTGGTGGACATCAAAACCAAAGCCTACCTTAATTTTTGCCATCTACTATTGTTTGTGGACGTTTTTATCGCCCCCAAAGTTAGCAATCAAAGTAAAACGAAGTGTATTGGCCAGTGGGCTGTTTTGCTGGCTGGCGGCCAGGTACGAAAAATCGAAATCGAATTCCTGATATTTAAAGCCTACGCCGGCGGTTAGGTAGTGTGAGCCGCCGTTAACGGGGTTTTCGTAAAAATAACCTGCCCTCACCGCAAATAATTGGTTATACCAATATTCAAAACCCACAGAAACGGTGATCTCCTGTATTTCCTGGCTGAAGCCGCCCGGGGCATCAGAAAATGAATCGAATATTCCCGAAGGGACCGAAACGTTATCACTTTGACCTTTTACGATATTGCCGTTGGCATCGAGAATGGGAGGGGTGGGCACCAGCAGCTTATTCAGATCGACTGTAAACGTAATTTGATTGTAATCATCCAGGTTAACCGTATTGGCGGCGCCGATCTTCAGGTTGGTGGGCAGAAAATAATTCGGGCCATCTTCGCTGTAGCTGATCTTTGACCCAATGTTGGAAATGTTAGCGCCGAATGCGAAGGTGGCATCGTCGTCAAATTCCTGGAATTTACTGTTGTAGTATAACGAAACACCGGCCGTTACCGCGTTGCCTGCTTTGGTTTGTGCGCCCGTGCCGGTGGCAAAAAAGGCGTTGGAAAGGTTTGAGTGAACAAAACCCGCGCTAAGCGCCAATGAAAGATTGTCGCCAAATTTGCGGGCAAATGATCCTGCCAGGTGCAATTCGTTGGGAGAATATGTTCCAAGATCGTTTTGATTAGCGTCGCGGAAT
>Ga0302312_10001312_pt1 | contig 15314 bp, 13 predicted proteins | sample III_Palsa_N2_1_FD_200529 | JGI IMG/M metagenome (GOLD analysis project Ga0302312, IMG submission 200529) | Peat permafrost microbial communities from Stordalen Mire near Abisko, Sweden - III_Palsa_N2_1 | ecosystem: Environmental > Terrestrial > Soil > Palsa > Peat permafrost | place: Sweden... | reverse complement strand
TATGATTGAAAAGCAGCAATTATCGCCTATCCGCATGGTTTATCCCGGCAGCCGGTCATTAACTATAAATGATGTGAAGAACATGAACATCTTTTTAGGCAAAGGACAACTAATACCTATTAGCCAGGTAGCCACCGTTTCTATTGATTCCGGCAGCGCCGAAATCAACCGCGAAAACCTGCAATCCATGGGAATTATTACAGCCCGCATGGAAAACACCGACTTGGGTACAGTGATGAAAGGCATAAAAAGCAGCATCGCCCAAAAAGTAGTACTCCCCGAAGGCTACCATGTTGAATATGGCGGCGATTATGCGCAGCAGCAACAAACCTTTAAAGAACTTTTGTACATACTAATAGCCGCGTGCCTATTGGTTTTCGCTGTAATATTATTCCTGTTTAAGCAATTCCGGATAGCATTTTTAATATTAATTATATCCATATTGGGTGCAGCGGGAGGATTATTGGCGCTGTTTATAACCAATACACCACTAAACGTAGGCAGTTATACAGGCCTGATTATGATTGTAGGTATTATAGGCGAAAACTCCATTTTCACCTTCTTACAATTCAAACAAAGCGCGCTGGAAAGCACCGTTGACGAAGCCATTATCTATTCCATATCTACCCGCTTAAGGCCCAAGTTAATGACAGCTTTGGGTGCTATTATAGCTTTAATGCCGCTGGCTTTGGGCATAGGCGCAGGTGCGCAATTACATCAACCTTTAGCTATCGCCGTTATCGGTGGCTTTTTGGCGGCATTGCCATTACTACTTATTGTTTTACCAAGTATGATGCGCATTTTGTATCGAAACGGATTTGTTAATCCTGATAGTACAATTGTGCAAAACCCATAAACTACAAACTCTCTTCAGAATTAAACCTGACATTTATAACTTATATAACTGCACCTAATGCTATGAAAAAAACATTTCTAATACCCCTTTTTGTAATCGGCTTAATGCCATTGGCATCCCGCGCCCAAACTTATACTTTTGAAAAATCCATTGCCCTACCCGGTGATGCTGGCTGGGATTACGTGTCGATTGATAAGGTGAACGATCGTTTGTATGTATCGCATGGTAATGCTGTAAATGTTGTCGATCTAAAAACAGAACAACCTGTTGGCACCATCAGCGACCTGAAAGGCATCCATGGCATAGCTATCGATAACAAAGCAAATCGTGGGTTCATCAGCGATGGAAAAGCGAATGCTATCGTAGTGTTCGACCTGAAAACATTGGCAACCATTGCTACAGTACCAATTGATGGTAAAGATCCCGATTGTATTATCTATGAACCTTACAGCGACCGTATTTTTAGTTTTAATGGCGACAGCAACAGCTCATCAGTTGTAGACCCTAACACATTAAAACAAGTGGGCACCGTTGACTTGGGTGGCGGCCCTGAATTCGCGGTATCTGACGGTAAAGGAAAGATCTACAATAACCTGGAAGACAAAAACAGTTTAAATGTTATCGATGTAAAAAGCTTAAAAGTGATTGCCAATTATCCATTGGCACCAGGTGGCGGCCCTACCGGCCTGGCCATTGATCTTAAAAACGGTCGCACATTTAGCGGTTGCCGCACAAACAAAGGCATGAGTGTAACAGATATAAAAACTGGTAAAGTTATAGCAACCCTCCCTATCGGCGCAGGTGTTGACGCGGTTGCTTTCGACCCCGAAACTAAACTGATATTTTGCTCATGCGGCGATGGTACAGTAACTGTTATTAAAGAAGAAAATGCCGATAGCTATACTATTGTGCAAACCATTAAAACACAAAACCGCGCCCGTACCATGGCGTTAGATACAAAGACACATAAAATTTATTTAAGTGTTGCCGAAACTGTGCCGAACAGCCGCAAAGCACTTCCCGGTACTTTCAAAGTATTAGTATATGAAATGAAATAATATTTCCGTTTCGTTAATTTATTCCAATTTTTATATTTATTATTGAAATTAAACGTTAATAAAAAGTAGCAACCCAAAATCAACCCTCCCCTGTCACGGTTTTGTATATAAAAACCACTTAAAATTATATGATTAATAAGACCGATTTCGTTTACTCAGAGGCTTCAGAACCCCACCGTATTCGTACTAAAAAGATTTTAAAACAGTTTCCGCAAATGAGAAAACTGATAGGCAAAAACCCTGCAACTATCTTTGCCATTACAGGCCTGGTAGCATTACAGGTTGTTTTAGCCTGGGTTCTACGCGACCAATCATGGTGGTGGGTCTTCGGGGCAGCATACGTTATTGGTGCTTTTGCTGATCATGCCTTATTTGTAATGATACACGAGTGCGCGCATCAGCTCTTATTTAAAGGCCGTTCAGCTAACCGCTGGGCTGGTATATTTGCAAATTTGCCGCAAATCTTCCCAAGTTCTATATCATTCGAACGTTATCATATTAAACATCACTCTTTTCAGGGTGTACATGAGCTTGATGCCGATTTGCCAAACCGTTGGGAAGCAAAATTGATCAACAATTCATTTTTCGGTAAAGCCATATGGCTATTATTTTACCCGCTTTTCCAGGTATTTCGCTTATCAAGGTTACGCGAACTACAAACATTTGATTGGTGGGTTGTGGCAAACCTGTTAGTACAGGTAGTATTTACCACCGCCATATATTACTTTATGGGCTGGCATGCACTTGCATTTTTGCTGCTTAGTTTCTCTTTTTCAGTTGGCTTACACCCGCTGGGCGCACGTTGGGTACAGGAACATTACCTTACTCATAGTGTTGAACAAGAAACGTACAGCTACTATGGTGCATTTAATGCAGTTGCTTTCAACGTAGGTTTCCACAATGAGCACCACGATTTCCCTTCTATTCCATGGAACAAACTTCCGCAGATAAAGAAAACAGCACCCGAGTATTACGAAACATTATATTTCCATACTTCATGGACTAAACTATTTTTCCGCTTTCTTTTCGATCGTGAAATATCATTATTCAACAGGATACTGCGTAAGGAACGCGGTAAAGTAGCCCTAACCGACGTTTCAAAACCAGACGTTGAAATGGAGCCTGCAACGCTTTAAAACTTCCTCTTTTTGCGGGATGTTTATCCTGTTAATAAAAGAACCCAAATATCAACTATCCGGCATCTGTGATAAACACATTTGCCGGATTTTAATTTATAGGCCACTGGCTATTCAGAAAATCGATGTTAAGCATTTTGAATATGGCTCAAATGCCCTCAATTATAAAATGCGGGCCTAGAATAGTGAAAGGAGGAGGATGGGGTAACTTTCACCACCTTTTTAGTACTTTTACACAGCAATGAGTAACCCCACAAAGCTTAAAATACTAATTCCAATACTTGTCGTAGCATTTTTTTGCGCGCACGCCTGGCACAAACACGAGCAACAGGAAAATGATATAACGGGGTCGCTACAAGGCAGGGAACTGGACGAAATATCGGGTATTGCGGCATCAGGTATTAATAATAACCTTTATTATATAGAAAATGACAGCGGCGACACCAGTCGCTTTTTTTCAATAGAACCAAACGGAAAGAATCACGCGACTATCTATTTTAAAGGCGACCCAAAGGAACAGTTAGGCGTACACGATTGCGAAGACATCGCTGTCGGCCCCGGCCCCATTGCAGGCAAAAGTTATTTATATGATGGCGATATTGGCGACAATTATTCCGTAAGGCCATACATTACTGTTTATCGCATGGAAGAACAAAAAGATTGGGCCGATACCGGCGTTAAACATACGGTTGCCGTACCCATCCATTTTAAATATCCGGATGGACCAAAGGATGCGGAAAGCTTAATGATCGACCCTGTTGAAAAACTGATCTACATCGTATCTAAACGCAGGGATTCTGTTGGGATTTATACCTCGCCGCTTATTTACAAACCAAATGATACCTTAATATTAACACTTAGAGGTAAGCTGTTTTTTGAAGGCATAAAACCATTTAAATGGATAACCGCCGGTGATATATCAAAAGATGGCACCCAAATATTATTGCGCAGCTACGATAAAGTATACTACTGGCAACGCCCCTTAAACGAACCTGCCTGGAAAGTAATGCTCACCCAAAAGCGACAAGAGTTACCGTATACTATGGAAAAACAGGGCGAAGCTATTGGTTTTACTCCCGATGGCAAAGGCTATTACACCACCAGCGAAGGCGTTTACTCACCCATATATTATTATAAAATCCCGGGGAAGTAATACAAATTACCATCATGTCATTGCGAGGTACGAAGCAATCGCACGGAGAAAAGCGGATATGCAAAGCTCGCGATTGCTTCGTTCGCAATGACAAACGGCAAATAACAAACTTAACAAACAGTTAATTTTCAGGTTTTATTAAGTCACTAACTTTATCTCGATAAAAAAAACACCATGAAAAAACTGTTTTTATTATCGATTTTGTTGTGCTTTGTGGCGGCAGGCCTCGCAGCAACAACAGCCCTGAACGGCCAATGGATCGGCACCTTAAAAACCGACGATGGCAATGAGTATCCACTGCAATACAATTTCAAGGTGGATGGGGATAAATTAACCGGCACTGTACGTGGCCCGCATGGCGACTTGACCATAAACGATGGTCAGATCCATGGTTCCAATTTTACATTTGATGTTTCGCTTGATAAGATGTTTTTGCTGCACAGCGGCAAAATATATCCTGACTCTATTAGCCTGGATATAGAATGCGATGAAACCAAAGCGCATACGGTATTGAAAAGAAATTAAAAGGCCTTATAAAACCCCGGATTTAAACAAACTGTATATCCCCTTGTCAATGACATGCACGTAAACAGACTTAATTTTCAAACTAAGTCTCAAACCTTTTTGTCATTCTGAGGGACGAAGAATCTTCTTCGATATGCCTAGCAAACTATGTATCCTGCAGAAGATTCTTCACTACGTTCAGAATGACAAGAAGTTTTTTGTCATTGCTAACTAACAATTAAATATAAAACCACGCATATCAAACTTTTGCGTAAAATATTCCGTTATTTTATAACAGAAAGGTACAATATGCGTGGTTTTGGATTTTCCAAGTTTCAACCCAATGAGATCCCTAAAGGGGGATTTGAAGAATTACTGAAGTTATTTCTTGAATTGCTTAATTATACGTCGGGCGATGCTGGCGAGGCTTTGGCCTGGCTAAACGAACTCGACAAACAATATAACATCACCAATGACGATTATGGCATGGGTGATTTTATTGATGAGCTAAAACAAAAAGGTTATTTAGACGAAGATAAGCAGAACGGCGAATTTCGTATCACAGGCAAAACTGAGCAAAGCATCCGTCAGGCATCGCTGGAAGAAATTTTCGGCAAGCTAAAAAAATCGGGTAAAGGCAACCACCGTTCGCCACAATCCGGTCAGGGCGACGAAAGAAATTCTGAGCGCCGCGAATTTGAGTTTGGCGATAGTCTGGATCAGATAGATATGACCCAATCTATCCACAACGCGCAGGTTAACCACGGCATCGGCGATTTTATGATGACCGAACGCGACCTGGAGGTAGAGGAAATGGATTACAAAACCCTAACCTCAACAGTGCTGATGATTGATATATCGCACTCCATGATACTTTATGGCGAGGACAGGATCACCCCGGCAAAAAAAGTCGCGATGGCTTTGGCTGAACTGATCCGCACCAAATACCCAAAGGACACCTTGGATATTGTTGTTTTTGGCAATGATGCCTGGCCTATTACGTTAAAGGATTTGCCTTATTTACAAGTCGGCCCATACCATACCAATACCTATGCAGGTTTGGAGTTGGCTACCGATATACTTCGTCGCCGTAAAACGCAGAATAAGCAGATATTTATGATTACCGACGGCAAGCCAACCTGCTTAAAAGAAGGTACAAAATATTACAAAAACAGTGTAGGTCTCGACCGTAAAGTGGTAAACAAAACGCTGAATATGGCGGCTCAATGTAAAAGGTTAAAAATACCTATCACCACATTTATGATAGCTAAAGACCCTTACCTGCAACAGTTTGTACGTAAGTTTACCGAAACCAACGGTGGCAAAGCATTCTACAGCTCGTTAACAGGTTTAGGCGAATACATTTTTGAGGATTATATCAAGAACAGAAGAAGAACGGTTAGATAAATTGATGTGCAGATAAAATGTCTTTACCCTCTTTCCGCCGCAGGCGAAGAGAGGGTCGACCAGTGAAGCGCAGTCGGGGTGAGTAATTATAAAAGCGACTAATAAGAATGACAATCAACCACATAGATCACCTTGTACTAACTGTAGCAGATATTGACATTACCTGCAAATTTTACGAGGACGTAATGGGAATGCAAAGAGTAACATCGTCGGAAGGCAGGGTTGCTTTAAAATTCGGCACGCAAAAACTAAACCTGCACCAAAAAGGCAAAGAGTTTGAGCCAAAGGCTGAATACCCTACCCCTGGCGCGATTGATATTTGCTTTATAACCAACGACCCGGTTGAGCAGGTAAAAACAGAGCTAGAAAACAAAAATATACAAACACAGGGATTATTTGAACGCACAGGGGCTACCGGCAAAATACGTTCGATTTACTTTCGCGACCCTGACATGAACCTTATTGAGGTAAGTAATTACATATAAACAATTTGCGGATGTGCAAACATGCAGATGTGCAAATGACAAAAAGACTAAATTAAGAATGAGCAAACTACTTGAGATAACAACCCTTGGTCAGCTAAAAAAGACTGAATACAAAAGCCGATCGGTTAAAGATGAATTAAGAGCAAACCTGATAACCCAATTGCAAAAAAGCGAAGGTGGTTTCGAAGGCATTATCGGTTTTGAGGATACGGTTATTCCCGATCTGCAAACTGCTATACTTTCGCGCCATAACATTTTACTGCTTGGCTTACGCGGGCAGGCAAAAACACGTATTGCCCGTTTGCTGGTAAATTTACTGGATGAATATGTGCCTTATATCGAAGGATCGGAATTATTTGATGATCCATTCGCGCCTATTTCATGGTTTGGCCATAACGAGGTTTTAGCCAAAGGCGATGCTACACCAATTGCATGGCTACATCGTTCTGATCGTTATACAGAAAAACTGGCTACCCCTGATGTTACCGTTGCCGATTTAATTGGAGATGTTGACCCCATAAAAGCTGCCACGATGAAGCTGACCTATAGCGACGAACGTGTAATACACTTCGGTTTGATACCACGTGCACACAGGGGCATATTTGTAATTAACGAATTACCCGATCTGCAGGCACGTATACAAGTTTCGCTATTTAATATTTTACAGGAAAGGGATATACAGATTCGTGGTTTTAAATTACGCTTACCTTTGGATATACAGTTTGTATTTACTGCAAACCCCGAGGATTATACCAACCGTGGTTCAATAGTAACGCCATTGAAGGACAGGATTGAAAGTCAAATATTAACCCATTACCCACGTTCGGTTGAAATCTCCCGTAAAATCACCCAACAAGAAGCCCTGCTATCACCTGAACAAAAAGTTGCCGTTGAAGCCGATAGTTTGGTAAAAAACATGGTTGAGCAAATCGCTTTTGAAGCCCGAAACTCTGAATATATTGATAAAAAATCAGGAGTATCGGCTAGGCTAACCATATCAGCCTATGAAAACCTGATCAGTAATGCGGAAAGGCGCATGATCATCAATCGTGAGGCAAGCACATTTGTGCGTATCAGCGACTTTTTAGGCGTTATCCCGGCTATTACCGGCAAAATAGAGTTAGTATACGAAGGCGAATTAGAAGGCCCTGCAAAGGTTGCCAATATGCTTATCGGCAAAGCCATCAAAACTATGCTGGTACAGTTTTTCCCTGACCCGGAGAAAGCTAAAAAAGCTAAAGCCCCAAACCCTTACGCCGAAATTATCGCGTGGTTTAGCAATGGCAATAACTTGTCGTTAGTTGATGACCTGTCGTTAGTTGATTATAAAAAAGGCCTGAATTCTGTAACTGGATTGAAAGACCTTGTTAAAAAGATACACCCTCGCCTAAGCGAAAATCAGCAATTATTATTGATGGAGTTTGTGCTGCACGGATTGGCTGAATTTTCACAACTGAACAAAGGATTTTTAGATAATGGTTTCGCGTTTTCGGATATGTTCACCAGCCTGTTCAACCTTGAACCGGATGATGACGATTTGGATATAGACGATGATCGTTATTAATAGTTAATAACCCTTTTGTCATTCTGAACGGAGTGAAGAATCTTCTAAAAGATGCAAAGCGAGCATGCTAAGCGCAGAAGATTTCTCTCTCCGCTAGAAATGACATTTTTTTTTCAGCCTTTAAAGATTAATAAAGATTGTTGCGATATTTGAACCATCCCTACATTAATGCGGGCGCACCACTCAGGTAATCCATGAAAAAAATATTGCAATCTATTGTTGATTTTTTACTCTTCAGCAATGTTTTTATGGCGTTGTGTGCCGTGGCCCAGGGCTTGGTTACTTTTTATCTGATAGGCGCAAAACCAATACCCACTGTACTTTTTCTGTTGTTTACTTCCACATTAGGTATATATAACTTCAGCATATTTATGGGCAAACCAAGGCAGCTCGATAAAACGGCTACCGCCCGCGAAGTATGGTATTTTACGCATCCCCGCTTAATGATAACGCTGGCCATTGTGTCAATCCTGTCATTAGTGCCATTGTTTTTTTTGATAACCATGGAGTCGAAAATACTGCTCATATTTTTGGCTGTGATCTCCTTTTGTTATAGCCTGCCATTATTCACACTGGGCGACAAAAAGTTTGGATTACGCAATATCCCGGGATTAAAGCAATTTTTAATAACATTGGTATGGAGCATGAGCAGCGTATTATTACCTGTAATGGAATCGCTGAATGCACATTTATCTACTATTTCGCTACGCGACATTACTATACTTTTGGCTAAACGGTTCCTGTTTATTGGTGCTTTAACTATGCCTTTTGATATACGCGATATATTCCATGATTATAGCCTTGGACTAAAAACCATACCCGTAATTTATGGCGAAAAAAAGGCTTACTTATTTTGCCAGATAATACTTATCGGATATGTAGTATTACTGTTCCTGTTCAGAAACAACGGTTTTAACAATGACTTCTTCGCACTCACCATAACAGCGGTTTTAGCCGGTTGGTTAATTTTTCACTCAACCATCGAGAAGGACGACTACTATTATTTTTTTTATGTTGACGGTGTTTTAATACTGCAATATTTACTTCTGCTGCTATTTAACTCTTTCAGCTTTAAATTATAATGGCTGCCAATTACAATAATTCGGCTTGGTTTTATGATAGCCTTGCGCGGTTGGTATACGGCAAAGCATTGGTAAATGCACAGGTTTATTTATTAAGGCATATACCTTCAGACTCCAAAGTACTTATCGTAGGCGGTGGTACAGGTTGGATATTGGATGAGCTCGCCCGGATACATTCATCAGGTTTACAAATCACTTATGTGGAGATCGCGCCAAATATGATGGCTCTATCTAAAAAAAGAAACGTAGGTAATAACCAGGTAACATTTATTAATGATGCTATTGAAAATATTGATCTACCTGCGGATTATGATATAGCGCTCACCCCTTTTTTGCTGGATAATTTCACAGAGGAAAACTTAACTAAAGTATTCAATAGTATTGCTGTTTTACTTAAACCGGACGGTTTATGGCTAAATGCCAGCTTTCAATTAACGGGTAAATGGTGGCAACAGGTGTTATTAAAGAGCATGTTTATTTTCTTTAAACTAACCTGCGGAATTGAGGCTTCAAAACTGCCGGGAATAGATAAATGCTTTGAAGAAGAGCATTTTAAGCTTATAGAACAACAAAGTTTTTTCGGGGATTTTATTGCGGCGAGGGTTTATCAAAAGTAACAAATTGTCATTTCGACCGCAGGGAGAAATCTTCTGCGCTTTGCATACTCGCTTTGCAGATTACAGAAGATTTCTCCCTGCGGTCGAAATGACAATGGAGATTATTCTATATAGCTTTCCAATATTTTAAAGCCTTCAGTGGTTTCAAGTTCTACATGATCAACTATTTTTGGCAACAGAATGCACTCACCCATTTTAACAGAATAGCTTTGATTATTATATTTTACAGTATAAGCACCTTCCACACAAACATGTATTACAAACGAATCGAGGTTTGAATAATCTTTTGATACACCCTTATCAAAATCCAATAAATTGGTAGTAAAGTAAGGGCAAGTTACCAGGTGAACAGTTTTATCTTTCTCAGGTGTATATTTGGTTTTATATTCAGGATAATGTTTGTAGTCTATAGCAGCAAGGGCTTCTTCCACATGTAGCTCACGTTTATTGCCTTTATCATCCACACGGTCAAAATCATAAATACGGTAGGTAATGTCTGACGTTTGCTGAATTTCAGCTATTAGTAATCCCTTACCTATGGTATGTACTCTTCCCGCAGGTAAAAAGAAAACATCACCTGCTTTTACATCTTCCTTGTTCAACACATCGGTTAAATGGCCGCTGTTGAAAGTGTCTAAATACTCTTGTTGGGTCAATTCTTTATTAAAACCGGCAATTAGTGTTGAACCTGGATCAGCTTCAATCACATACCACATTTCCGTTTTACCGAAGGAATTATGACGCTCTTTACCCAATTTATCATCCGGATGAACCTGGATTGAAAGATCTTCATTAGCATCAATAAACTTTACCAGTAAAGGGAATATATTGCCGAAGTGGGCATATACCTTTTCACCAACCAGTTGATCTTTGTATTGTTCCAACAAATCAGCTAATGACTGCCCTGCTAATTCACCTCCATCAACAACAGATACATCAGATTTTACGCCTGATATTTCCCAGGTTTCGCCACAGTTTGGCAAATCACCAAAATCTTTATGTAAATAGGTATTGATCTTGTGGCCACCCCAGATCTTGTCTTTGTAAATGGTTTTGAATTTTAGAGGATATAATGTTGACATTGGTTTTGTGTTTATTGATGTAAAATATCGCTTTCAAAAATAGCTAAATCAGTTTACCATCCAACAAAAAAGTCCGCATATTTTGTATGCGGACTTTCAATTTATTGTGATTAATGAATTACTTACCTAATTTCTTTTTCAGGTTTTCGTCAATCGCTTCTAAAAACTCTTCGGTGTAAAGGTAATCTGTACCGTGTACAACCTTTGGTTTTATAGTGATAGCTAAATCCTTAGTCATTTTACCGCTTTCAACAGTTTCAATACAAACTTCTTCTAAAGCTTTGCAAAAATCGATCAACTCCTGGTTGTTATCCAACAAACCACGGAACTCTAAACCACGTGTCCATGCAAAAATTGACGCGATTGGGTTAGTTGATGTTGGCCTGCCTGCCTGGTGCTCACGATAGTGACGGGTTACCGTACCGTGTGCTGCTTCAGCTTCCATTACTGTACCATCTGGTGTAACCAAAGTCGAAGTCATCAAACCTAATGAACCAAAACCTTGTGCTACAGTGTCCGACTGCACATCGCCATCATAGTTTTTACAAGCCCAAACAAAGTTACCGTTCCATTTTAATGCAGAAGCAACCATGTCATCAATTAAACGGTGCTCATAGGTAATGCCTGCATCAGCAAATTTTTGTTTGTAATCATTTTGGTAGATCTCTTCGAAAATATCTTTAAAACGGCCATCATATTTTTTAAGAATGGTGTTTTTAGTAGACAGATATAAAGGCCAGCCTTTCATTAATGCCTGGTTAAAGCAAGCATGTGCGAATCCTCTGATAGATTCATCAGTATTGTACATGGCTAAAGCAACGCCATCACCTTTAAAGTTAAATACTTCAAATGATTGCTCAGGGCTGCCATCTTCAGGAGTGAATTTTATAGTAAGCTTACCTTTTCCTTTAGTTAAAAAATCGGTAGCGCGGTATTGGTCGCCAAAAGCGTGACGGCCGATGCAAATAGGGGCTGTCCAGTTTGGAACCAAACGAGGAACATTGTTCATCACGATAGGCTCGCGGAAAACAGTACCGTCAAGTATATTACGGATAGTTCCGTTAGGTGATTTCCACATTTGTTTTAAACCAAACTCTTCAACGCGTGCTTCATCAGGGGTAATGGTAGCGCATTTAATACCTACGCCGTATTGCTTTATCGCATTAGCAGCGTCAATAGTTACCTGGTCGTTGGTTTCATCACGATACTCTAATCCAAGATCATAGTATTTAATATCTACATCAAGATAAGGAACAATCAGTTTATCTTTAATGAATTTCCATATAATGCGGGTCATTTCGTCCCCATCCAGCTCAACTACCGGATTTGCTACTTTAATTTTTGACATTGTTAGATCCTATTTATTTAATCGTTTCAAATATATAAAATTGAGCTTACCTGTTTTATCAAATGCAGGTAATAACTGAAATATTTCTTTTAATCGTCCGTTTTTAAAAGTATTGGTACTATTTATGCTGTCAATCTAACATTCATAATGTCAACATCAACAAATGACTAACACTATGGTTAAATCATTTATCGTAACATTTGTTATTTGTGTCTTCGCCTTAACATCAAAAGCGCAATTGGGTTACATGTACTCTCCATTAGATTTAGGTGTAGCAGGTACTGTAAACACTGTTTATGGCGATGCCCAAAGCCAAAAAAACACTAAATCTTTGGATCTTTCATTTACTTATAATCAAACGCCCTATATTAACTACGTTTTTGAGGCACAGGCAGGTAATCTTGCAGGGGGCAATGCATTAAAGGATTTGTATGGCAGGCAATTTTCTAATAATTACTCTGCATACATAGCAAGAGCGCAATTGCAAGCCGGTGAACTTATCGATTATGATAATAACGCGATCGCGAATGTATTTAAAAACTTTTATTTTTCAACCGGCTTAGGGCTTGTTGTAAATAACAATACTACAAACAGATATTCCTACCGAATTAACCTATATACTCCTGGCGAAGATCATAGTATTGAAACATTTTTACCAATCCGTTTTGGGTATGAATTTAAGATTTTTAACGCTTATAATAAACCTTCGGTTAAAATTGATTTAGCCTATCAATATAATTACGTATTCGGAGATGAACTTGATGGCTTTAAGGCTGGAAATAGTAATGATATTTTTACGCAGTTTTCGTTAGGGGTTAAATTTGCCATAGGCACGCCAACCTCGTACCGAAAACAAATAAGTTATTAAATTATTACCAAACATATTTTGGCAAGGTTTTAGTACATTTATATATAATTAACTAAAAACCTATGATTAACGAAAATACAGATCCGGTTTTTGATGACGAAAGCGTGGATAGGGACAGAACCCTTAAAGATGAGTTAGGCGAAACAATTGACGAGGAACAATTGAAATATAATGCCGACGACAACAGCTATGAGTACGATGTAAAAAGTGATAACCCCGATTACGATCATCCTGATCCGTACAAAACATCTGCTAAAAACGGTGAAGATATGAACTCGACTTACGACGAGGCTAATCCTTATGATACAATTGACGAATACATTCCTAATGAATCGCTTGAAACAGATGTCGACAAGTTAGGCATGCATGTTGAAGGTAACGAAGCAGTAGAAGTTGATCCAATTGATGAACTTTTATCACACACACCCGAAGATGACCGTGATGATTTGGATGAAGAAGGTTATCCAAAAAACGACAGAAAATAAACAACCTCAGCTATAAAGAAAGCGCTCGTTTTGTTATAAAACGGGCGCTTTTACTTTTATAAAGAATATCTCCTATTAATCAAAGTCTAAATTAAAACGCTTTTTTAACTCAAGAAGCTGCGGATTTTTTGCTGCCATGTACTGGAATTTTTCCAAGTTGGTATAAGGGCGTTTTACAACCACTTTTTCGTCAAGACGGGCGTTAAGCTCAATACCAAAGTTTTTTAAAGTGGTGCGTAAAAAGTTAAGGATGTTCGGGCGCTCGTTCCTAAAATCCTTTTCCTGCACCATTGTGCCTACCGCTATTTCAAACTCATATGGGCGCAGCATAACAGGTGCATCTCCCGTAAAAATACTAAGCGCGTTATGCTTGCCTTCTGTCTTTAATTTCGCTGCATATTCACTCCAGCATTTTAAGAAATCGGCGGTAGTAAAATTTTCCCGCGCGTCACCTTTTAAGTAAGGGTCTTCCTCCTCTTCGAGTGTTGCAGCTTCCTGAATTTTACCCCAATCTTTTAAAGACGGTATTTTTATTGAAGTTGCCGCGTTATGCTGATTGGGAATGAAAACCTTTGGTTTTTCGGCAACTGGCACATCATTAACAAACGTAACGGCGGCCTTTGCCTCAACTTTATTAGCTATGTAGTTTGTGGGCGCTTCGTTTAAAACAGGTGTTGCAGCGGGTGTGGGTTGCGGTGCTACAGGTTCTGCTTTTACTGCGGAATCAGGTTTTTTTTTTAATTGCCCTTCGGGCGAAGGCATTGCGTTGATTGGCGTAGTGGCCAAATTAAAGGCCGATACCAAGTGACACATCTTGAGCAATGCCAGCTCTACTTGTAAACGCTGATTTTTGCTGAGTTTATAACTCAAATCACATTGGTTGGCAATATTCATTGCCGATAACAGGAACGACACCGTTGATGCCTGCGACTGTTGCAGGTATTTGGTTTTTATACCCTCGCTAACTTCTAACAATTTAAGTGTAGCGGCATCCTTGCCCACTAATAAATTACGCAAATGCTCCGACAGTCCGGATATAAAGTGAGCGCCATCAAAACCATTATTTAATATCTCATCAAATAACAGCAGCGTATTGGCGGTATCTTCTTTTAATAAACTATCGGTTACGTTAAAATAGTAATCATAGTCTAATATGTTCAGGTTGTCAATTACTGAACGATAAGTAACATTACCACCCGAAAAACTCACAATCTGATCGAACATCGACAAGGCATCCCTTAAACCGCCATCAGCTTTTTGTGCGATGATGTGCAATCCATCAGGTTCATAGCTTATCTCTTCTTTTTTAGCAATTGATGCCAGGTGATTAGCCATATCGTCTACCCTGATCCTGTTAAAATCAAATATCTGGCAACGGGATAATATAGTAGGCAGTATTTTATGCTTCTCGGTAGTGGCTAAAATAAATATGGCGTAATGCGGCGGTTCTTCCAGCGTTTTCAGGAAAGCATTAAACGCCGCCTGCGATAGCATGTGCACTTCATCAATAATATACACTTTATACCTAACACCTTGTGGCGGTATGCGCACCTGCTCAATCAGGCTGCGTATGTCATCAACCGAGTTATTTGACGCGGCATCCAGCTCATGGACGTTAAAGGAGTTGCCGTTAAGGAATGAGCGGCAGGAATCACAAGTTCCGCAGGCT
>Ga0302312_10001292_pt1 | contig 15459 bp, 10 predicted proteins | sample III_Palsa_N2_1_FD_200529 | JGI IMG/M metagenome (GOLD analysis project Ga0302312, IMG submission 200529) | Peat permafrost microbial communities from Stordalen Mire near Abisko, Sweden - III_Palsa_N2_1 | ecosystem: Environmental > Terrestrial > Soil > Palsa > Peat permafrost | place: Sweden... | reverse complement strand
CACAATTATCATCAATTTCAACCTTTATTTTACCAGGTAGCCACTGCCAGCCTGGAGGCCAGCAGCATATCATTTCCGCTGAGAAAAATATTTCAGAAAAGCAAAAATATCCGCATCCGCATTGCGGAACTCATCCGTGTTGACAAGTCAAATAATACCATTTTTACTTCTTCGGGAACCATTCCTTATGATTACCTGGTGCTTGCCACCGGGGCCGACACCAACTATTTCGGAAATGAACACCTGAAACAGTATGCCTTCCCCATGAAGACCACGGTGGAAGCCATGCAGCTCCGGAACCGGATCGTGGAGAACCTGGAGGCTGCTGCCTGCGCAAAGGACGAAGAAACCCTGCGGCGACACCTGAATATTGTCGTAGTCGGCGGGGGCCCCACAGGAGTGGAGCTGAGTGGCGCCATTTCAGAAATGAAACGGTTCATCCTTCAAAAAGATTATCCCGAGCTGGACATCAGTAAAATGCATATTTACCTCCTGGAAGGCTCGCCCAATGTATTAAATTCCATGAGTCCTGCCGCAAAGGCGAAGGCCAGGGAATATCTCACAAAAATGGGCGTGGATATCCACACGCAAACTGTCGTGCAGGACTACGACGGCAAAAATGCGATATTGAAAAATGGTACGACCATTCCTGCGGCACTAGTCATTTGGGCGGCAGGGATCCGAGGAAACTTACCGGAAGGGATAGATCCCGGATTGATCAGTCCCGGCAACCGCATTAAGGTGGATCCGACCTTCAAGGTACTGGGGGCTGACAATGTGTTTGCCATTGGAGACATTTCTTACATGGAACATCCGGATTTCCCCAAGGGTATTCCTCAACTAGCCAATGTAGCCATTGAAGAGGCCGCCTACCTGGCCGGCAATTTCAAGCGGATGGCCGAAGGCAAAGAGCTCTCTCCGTTTCATTTCAAATTCCAGGGGTCCATGGCTACTGTCGGACGCAATAAAGCGGTTGTCGACCTCAATAAGCCTAGGATTAGTTTCCAGGGCCTTTTTGCCTGGTTTGTCTGGATGTCGGTCCACCTGTTCCTGCTCATGGGTTTTAAGAACCGCCTGCTGGTTTTTATTAACTGGGGATATAAGTATATTACCTTTGACAATTCATTGCGCCTGATTTACACCCGGCCGCCGTATCCTATTCACGAAGAAGAAGAAGCCATGGCTCCTTTATCTGCCAATACATAATTATAAGCTCTGCTCATGCACGAACAAGGTTCCGGCACTCCCAATAAAGGCACACACGATCATTCCGACGATCCCTCGCATAGCCATGATCACGGACATGATCATGACCATTCGCATGACCATGGAGATGGCCATTCCCACCCGCACGATCACGATCATTCGCACGATCACGAACATTCGCACGACCATGATCATTCGCACGATCACGACCATGATCATTCGCACGGTCACGATCACGATCATTCGCATGGATTCAGCCTGGGGCATCACCACCATCACCATGAAGTCGATATGGCCCGGGCCGGGAAGGCTTTTGTCGTGGGCATCGTGCTCAATGTTTCTTTTGTAGTAACAGAACTGGTGATCGGTTTCATGGCCCATTCCCTTTCCCTGGTGGCGGACGCCTGGCATAACCTGGGCGATGCGGCCAGCCTCGGACTATCCCTGCTGGCTTTCAGGATGTCCAAAGTCAAATCCAACCAGCGTTATACATATGGTTACCGGAAAAGCACCATCCTTGCCTCTCTGGCCAATGCTATTCTGCTCCTGATCGCCGTGGGCGTGATTGGCTATGAAGCCTTCCAGCGATTAATGGCTCCGGAACCCACCCAGGGTTGGAAAATGGCTTGGGTCGCCGGGCTAGGCATTCTGATCAACGGGTTTACGGCATGGCTGTTTATGAAGGATAAAGACAAAGAACTGAACATGAGAGGCGCCTACCTGCACATGGCATCGGACGCTGTGGTTTCCCTGGGCGTCGTCATCGCGGGCATATGTATTGCCTATACAGGCTGGAACTGGCTCGACCCGATGATCAGCCTGGCTATTATGTTCATCATCGTATGGGGGACCTGGAACCTGCTTAAGGATAGCCTTCGTCTTTCCATGGACGGCGTTCCGGTAGGCATAGACCTGGAAAAAATAAAGGCGATGGCTCTTCGTATTCCCGGTATTAAGGACATTCATCATATCCACGTCTGGGCCATGAGCACGACCACCAATGCGTTGACCGCTCACTTAGTGACGGACAGCAACCTTACGGATGCCAGGTTAACCCACCTTAAAGACTCACTGAGGCATGACCTTGAGCACCTCAATATCCAGCACGTGACACTGGAGACGGAAACCAAGAACTGCGAAACGGAAGATTGTTGAAGTTGGCCGATAGGCTATTATGGAATTTAGCCTATCGGCCAACTTCCGCTAATGATTGGGGGCCACGTCCCGTGGCCCGGGTCGGCCTTCGGTCGGCCAACCGGCCCACCAGGTAGTTCGTTACCTGATCACCGAAAATGGAGCGGGGGTTAGTTTGAGCTGGTTGCAAAGGAACAACAGCCGGTACATACCCGACGATATAGTGGGCAGCTGAATATCCGTATTGCTGATGCCAGCGCTCAGATGTACACCTTCCCTGAAAATAATCCTGCCTGTCATATCAACGACAATCCACTCCCCCGACCGGGCGGTTTCCATATGGCTCCATACCGGAAGGGTACCACCTGTGATCAGGTTGGGCTGTACAAGGATGGTATTGGTTCCGGCGCTCTTGTCCGCGGAGTAGTTGGCGAGAACAACAGCGGAATAGACATAACTGTTGTCATTATTATCCATCCGCAAACGGAACCAAGTCTTTCCCTGAAGGGTTGTAGGGTAGGTATAGCCAGAGGGCTCTCCATGCGCAGGTACGGAAGCCAGGGGAAGATAATCAGATCCGTTCAGGCTGTATTCAATATCAAAATCTTTCAAACCTATTTCCTCCGTGGTAGTCCAGCTCAACGTGCACGCATTGCCGTACCCCGTTTCAGCAGTGAAAGAAAGGAGCGTTACCGGTAAGGTGGCCGGCGTGCAACCGGGTTCGATGGTAGCGCTTCCGGGAGCTCCCACATTCCCGCTGATAGAATTGGTTTCTGCAGGCCCTTCACAGAAATCCAGGTTGCTGGTTGAAGTGAGTGGATTCCAGTTAGAGGCAAAACCGCCCGATACGCTGATGGTCGCTGAATTACCGCCGGAAGGAGAAGGGGACACGGTAAAGTAGTCGGCGGTGGCATCGTCAAATAAAGAGGCTACGCTCAATACGGATCCGCCTCCCAAGCATACACCCGGTCCTGTAGTGACAGTAAGTTCCTCCTTATCGGTGATGGCCCCGTTATTTACAATAGCTCCGGAAGAACTTAGGTTGCCGCTAACCACCAGCGAAGAAGTTGCATTTGCATTATACAAACCAAATGCATTGAATGTAGCAGAAGAAGTAATGCTGGCAGCCCCATAATTCCACAAAGATGCATTGAAGTTAATATTGGTACTGACGGCGAGTCCTTTTATGGTCAGCGTACCATAGTTGACAATAGAGGTCTGAATAGCATTAGGCGGATTGGTGGGTCCCGGGATCGGAATATCTGATATTGTCAGGCTTCCTGTCGATGCGACAATGACAGAACCGCTGCTGAGATTAGGGTAGCTTAAGGTTAGCGTACCGCAGACGACGATGGTCCCTCCATTATTGGTAACTCCGGTAAGCGTTCCCACTCCGCTATAGTAGTAGACTGTGCCTGAAGCAACGGTCGCGCCGGAAGTCAATACCGTCTGACCCGGGGCGCCGCAAGTCGGACTCGCCGGCGGGGCCGGTACGGAACACTGCGCATGCACGTTTGTAAAAGCAACGGATACGCACAAGATGGCAGAAGTAAGCAAAAAATATGGTTTCATCGAATACGGATATAAAGGTCATGTCCGGCAATAGCCAGCGAATAGCTGCCTAACAAATGAACAAAGGGACAGGACAACAGAAAAGGTAGTCGAAGGCTATGATCCCGTATCGTTTGTGTCAGAAGTAAGCGGGCAAACTTATAAAATAAATACGAAATGTGTATATTATTTCCATATTATTTCGTCATATTTCACGCTTATTTCCAATTATCCTTTTTTTTAGGGTCAATCCGCCTCATTTTCCCTTGTTTTTTATCGCCCCTTCTTAAAACCACCGCCTCTTTTCCCCTATGATCGCTTCAAAACAATTTTCTTACATTGCGGCCCACTAACCAGGGCGCATGGATTATTTCATTGGTATTGACATAGGCACCACTTCTACCAAGGCATTAGCCATCGATACCCGGGGAAAAACCCTGGGTATGCAGAAACAGGAATATCCTGTATTCTCCGATATAGAGGGAAAGCATGAAGAAGATCCCACCGTCATTTTCGACGCCTTTGTCAAAGTCCTGGCGGCCGTCACCGGGGAAGTTCCCCCTGAATATCGCCTGGCGGGAATCTGTTTCAGCGCAGCCATGCATGGCCTGCTGGCCGTGGATGAAAAGGGACGCCCTCTGACACACCTGATCACCTGGGCAGATACAAGGGCAAAGGCCGCCAGTGAAGCCCTGAAAGGAACAGAGGCGGCAGGCCGGATCTACCAGTTAACCGGCACTCCCATTCACCCCATGTCGCCGTTATGCAAGCTAATATGGCTCCGATCAGCCTTCCCGGAGATATTCAGGCTCGCCCATAAATTCATATCTATAAAAGAGTACGTATGGTACAGGCTGTTCGGCGCCTTTGAAGTGGACCAATCCATTGCCTCCGCTACAGGGCTTTTTGACTCCATCGCCCTGACATGGTCGGACCTGGCGCTTACCGCTGCCGGTATCACCGCTGACAGGCTCTCCCTTCCTGTTCCTGTGATCTTTCAGCGGCAAAACTTACCCGAAGGGTTCCGACAACAACTGGGAATTCCTGCCGGAGTGCCCTTTATTATTGGAGCCGGAGACGGCTGCCTGGCCAACTTGGGCTCGGGCGTAGTCTCTCCGGGAGAGGCCTCTGTCACCATTGGAACCAGTGGTGCCGTCCGGGTTATTACCCCCCTGTGGAGACCGGACCCCCGCGAGCGCCTCTTCAGTTATTTATTAACGGACCGGGTTTATGTGGCAGGAGGCGCCATCAATAACGGGGGCAATATCCTGCAATGGTTCACCCAATTACTGAAGGAGGATGCCGGCCAACTGACAACTGCACAAGAGGATGCCGGCCAATCGGGAGTGTCGCCGGTAACCGATCTGGACGCATTACTGACGGCCGCTTTTTCTTTACCGGCCGGTTCCGGCGGATTGCTCTTTCTTCCCTATCTATATGGAGAAAGGGCTCCTATGTGGGATCCCAAAGCCAAGGGGGCATTTATAGGGCTCAGACCCCAGCATCAGCGACAACACCTGCTGAAAGCCATCACTGAAGGTATTTGTTACGCCCTTTATGATATTTTCAATATTCTTGAAGAAGGTGCCGGGACCATCAACATCGTGTATGCCAGTGGCGGGTTCACCCACACCGAAGCCTGGATCCAGCAACTCGCCGACGTGCTGAATAAGCCCGTATGTCTCAATGAAGAAGCAGACGCCTCGGCCACCGGGGCCGCATTGCTGGGTATGTTGTCTTTGGGTGTACTCCGCGAGATAAATGACGCCAAACAGCATATCAAAGCGGGAAAGACGTTTTACCCCAATAAGGATCACCACGAGGTTTATCAACGTTGCTTTACACTGTACCGATCTCTGTACCCCGTCCTGAAATCCACGTTTGAAGAATTAGATACATTATTTTAAAATCATTCACATGAACGCTTCCCCTTCGCCCCGGTCCGTATATTATCAGGATTACCTGCAACTGGACCATATCCTGGGTAGCCAGCATCCAAAAAGTTCCGACCCGGGACAACAGCCTGCGCACGACGAAATGCTCTTCATCATTATTCATCAGGCCTATGAACTTTGGTTTAAACAGATCCTGTTTGAAATGGATTTTGTCCAGAAGGTATTCGGCCAGACCCATATCAACGATAACGCCGAAGACCTGAACCTTGTCCGGCACCGGCTGAACCGCATCATCCGCATTCTGGAATTGCTCAATCAACAGGTGACCATCCTGGACACCATGACCCCTCTTGACTTCCTGGAATTCCGAAACCTCCTGACGCCTGCTTCAGGTTTTCAAAGCCTGCAATTCAGAACGATTGAGGCCAGGCTGGGACTAAAGATGGAGACACGTCACCAACACGATTACTATAAGCGAACCAACGAAGGAGGCTTTACGCCGGAACAATACCATTCTCTTTCCAGTACCGAAAGCCAGGAAAGCCTCCTCGACCAGGTCAACCGATGGCTGGAGCGCATGCCCTTTTTTAATATTGATTATTGGACGTCCTACCAGCCTGCCGCGCAGGGAAATGCTACCCTGCATCCATTCTGGAGCGACTACCTCCATTTGTACAAAGAGAGCCTTACGGAGCGGGAACAGGGTAAGATATATGATTTTCAGTGGATCTTCTTTCAGGAGCCGTACGAATCAATGACAGATGCTCAAAGAGAAGCCTTACAAAGCAGCCTCTCTCCGGCAGCCATGCGTTCTGCCTTGTTCATCATGCTATACAGGGACTTTCCTGTTTTCCAGACTTCTTACCAAATATTAGACAGCCTTATTGAAATTGACCATTGGATGGCCGGCTGGAGGCACAAACACCTGACCATGGTGCGCAGGATGATCGGTATGCGCGTAGGCACCGGGAATACCAGCGGGGCCGGATACCTGGAAGGAGCCCTCAGTCGTCATTATATTTACAAAGACCTGGCGGGGCTTTCGACGTTCCTTATTGAACGACGCAAACTGCCGCATCTGCCGATGGAATTGATACAGCACCTAAGTTTTAATTTGTAGCGGGGGGCATACAGCGACAAGCGGGCCGGAGGCCCGCAGCCCGAAGGGCCATCATTAGCGGAATTCGCCGTATGGGCTAAATTATCAAAGAGCCCATACGGCGACAAGCGGGCCGGAGGCCCGCAGCCCAAAGGGCCATCATTAGCGGAATTCGCCGTATGGGCTAAATTATCAAAGAGCCCATACGGCGAATTCATATAAGCTCGCGGAGCTTCTCCACCACCTGGTCGATCTCTTCCCTGGTGTTGTGACGGCTGAAGGAGAAACGCACCGTTACCTGGTTGGGGTTATTGTTGATTTCGCGTATGACATGGGAGCCTTGATCTGCGCCGGATGTGCAGGCGCTCCCGCCGGATACGCAGATATGATGAATATCCATGTTGAACAGGATCATTTCCGACTTTTCGGTCTTAGGGAAGGATACACTCAGGACCGTGTACAGGCTGCGGCCTGCGACGTCTCCGTTGAAAGCGATACCCAGCAGATTCTTCTTCAATTGCTCCATCATGTAGAGCTTAAGCCCCTTGATGTAAGCGCTGTCTTCCTCATGTCGGGCCGTGGCCAGCTCCAGGGCTTTGGCAAATCCAACGATACCATACAGGTTTTCCGTGCCGGCCCGCATATTCCGTTCCTGGGAACCACCGTTAATGAAAGGCTTGATCCGGACATTTTCATTGATGTATAACACGCCTACTCCCTTGGGTCCGTGAAATTTGTGGCTGGCGGCCGTGATAAAGTGCACGGGTGTATTGCGCAGATCAAACGGATAATGTCCTACCGTTTGAACCGTATCGGAATGAAAGATGGCCCCGTAAAGCTTGCACAGATTGCCCACCGCGTGCAGGTCAGTCAGATTACCAATTTCATTGTTGGCGTGCATCAGCGTCACCAGGCTTTTTTCTTCGGTCCCCGACAATAGCTGTTCCAGATCATCCAGGTCAATATGCCCGTTCGGCAAGATCTTTACATAACTCAAAGAAGCCTGTCCCGAATGAGCCAGGTGCTCGACCGTGTGCAAAGTGGCATGATGCTCAATGGGAGAAGATATAATATGGGTGCATCCAAGGTCCCTTACTGCCGCCATGATGGCCGTATTGCTGCTTTCCGTTCCGCCGCTGGTAAAGAAGACCTCAGCAGGATGTGCATTCAGTATCTTCGCCACCGATTTACGGGCCGTCTCTATAGCCAGGCGGCTTTCCCGCCCATAAGAATAAATAGAAGAAGGGTTCCCGAATTTTTCGGTCAGGTAGGGCATCATCGCGTCCAGTACTTCCTTGTCCAGCGCAGTAGTGGCAGCGTTATCAAAATAAATCCTCGAATGCTTGTGCGTTATCGTGTCCATTGCTTGAGTGAATCTATCATTGAGCAAACGTATCTCCGTTCATGACTTCCCGGATATCCTGCATGAGCCTTTGGGCAATATTATTGGCCTTGGTTTCAAAATCACTTTCCGCATATATCCGGATGATCGGTTCCGTATTGGAAGGCCGCAGGTGGACCCAATCATTTTCGAATTCAATCTTAAGCCCGTCTTCCGTATTGACCGGATTATTTTTGTACTTATTCCCAATCATGGTGAAGACGGCTGCCATGTCTACGCTTTTGCCCAACTCAATCTTGTTCTTTGAAATAAAGTAATCGGGGTAATTCGTACGCAGGTTCTTAATGCTTTTTTTATGATGCGCGAGGTGCGTGAGGAAAAGCCCGATCCCGATCAAGGCATCCCTGCCATAGTGAAAGTCCGGAACGATAATGCCTCCGTTGCCTTCTCCTCCGATCACCGCCCCCGAGTCCTTCATCTTCTTCACTACGTTGACTTCTCCCACCGCGCTGGGAAAATATTTTCCACCGCGGGCCAGGGTGATTTCGCGGAGCGCCTTCGTGGAAGACATATTGGATACCGTATTACCGGGCCTTTTGGAAAGTATATAATCCGCTACCGCTACCAACGTGTATTCCTCACCGAACATACTTCCGTCTTCACAGACAAAGCAAAGCCTGTCCACGTCCGGGTCTACGGCAATTCCGAGGTCCGCCTTATGTTTATTGACTTCCGCCGCCAGTTCCGATAAGTTCTCGGGAAGGGGTTCAGGATTGTGCGCAAATCTCCCTGTGACTTCCTTGTTGATCACAATCACTTCTTCTACGCCCAGGGCACTGAGCAGCGCCGGTACAAAGATCGCTCCGGTGCTGTTGATCGCATCCACCACCACCTTGAATTTACGCTTGTGGATGGCCTTTACGTCCACCAGTTCGTAATTCACCACCGCTTCTACGTGCTTCTGCAGATAACTATCATCCTTGCGGTAGCTGCCCAGTTTATCCACTCCCACGAACGTGAACGCTTCCCGTTCTGCATAATCCAGGACGACGGCCCCGGCCTCTGCGCTGATGAATTCCCCTTCATGGTTCAACAATTTCAGGGCGTTCCAGTCTTTAGGATTGTGGCTGGCTGTCAGGATGATCCCTCCCGCGGCTTTTTCCCAGATGACCCCGAGCTCAACGGTGGGCGTCGTACTCAGTCCAAGATCCACCACGTCCAGTCCCAGGGCGTTCAGCGTAGGAACTACCAGGCTGCAGACCAGTTCGCCGCTGATCCTGCCGTCACGTCCAATAACTACTTTCTTGTTGTCGGGATACTGTTCTATCAGCCAACTACCGTAACCGGCAGTAAACTTTACTACGTCAAGAGGTGAGAGTGTTTCTCCAGGTTTGCCCCCAATGGTTCCTCTGATGCCAGAGATAGATTTGATCAAGGCCATGCACTACAATTTTCGGCTGCAAAGATAACCATTTAATAAATCATACGGTAGACCATTTCCTTTAAAAGCGATCCGTCCGAATGTCCCGTGCTGCCGATCCCCAGGCTTTTCAGGTTGTATTGATGCAGCAACAGCAGGACCCGCTCCACGCCTTCAAATTGATAGATCCTGGCGGCATTCTTATAATCCTTTATAAAAAAGGGATTTACCCCCAGGGCGGCCGCCATTTCCTTGTCCGCAGCCCCGGATAATCCGAATAATTGGTAAACCTTACTGAAGAAGTTGTAAATAGCGGGGAGCACCAATTGTATGGGGGCCGCCTTGGGATTGGAGTCAAAGTACTGAATGATCCGGATACACCCGGATAAGTCCTTGCGGGCCAGGGCATTCTGCAATTCGAAAACATTATATTCCTTACTGACGCCCACGTAAGACTCAATATCGTCTTCCGTAATTTCCTTGCGGTTCACGACATTGACCGACAGCTTGTCTATTTCGTTAGCGATCCGGTTCAGATCGTTCCCTATATGGTCCACCAGTAGCACGAGCGCCTTCTGGGTGATGGTAAACCCTTTTTTCCGGATTACTTCCGTGGCCCATTCAGGAAGCTGGTTATCGTAGAGCTTCTTTGTGCTCAGCAGCTCTCCCTTTTCTTTGAGCACTTTTGCCAACCGGCTCCGGCCGTCCACTTTTTTTTCCTTATAGGAGACGACCAGGATGGTGGAAGGCTGGGGGTTGTCCACATACGCCTCCATCCGGTCGATGTCCCTCATTTGCTGGGCTTCCTTCAGTAAAACGACCTGTCTTTCTGCAAACATGGGGTAGCGGCGGCAAGCGTTTATGACCGCCGCAAATTCGGCGTCTTTGCCGTAAAAGACGCTTAAATTAAAGCCCGACTCCGCCGGGCTTAAGATATGATTTTCCGCATAAGCCATGACTTCATCGATAAAGTACTCTTCCTCCCCTTCCAGCCAATACACGGGCTTGAACACCTTCCGCTTCCATTCTCCTATGATCTTTTCTGCGCTCATGTGGCAAATGTATGACTAATCAACAATTACGATTTCGTCGTCCTCAAGAGTGGGCTGGTTCCGGAAACGTTGCATCACCCTGGCCACCGTCACTACGTCCTTTATACAATATTTTTTGATGCGTTCCAGGTCCTGGTCCTCATAAAACACCCGCTGTACCTGGCTGCCGTCAATATCGTCCTTGGGCGTCGGAACGTCCAGAACCCTGGCCAGCAGGTTCAGGGAAATATAATGCCGGCTATCCCCAAAACGCCATTGGTGCATCGTATCCACCATGTTCGTCTCCCATGGTTTCATGCCGCTGATCTGGAGGTACTTTGGCAACGGAAGCCCCAGGGCCATCAAGCGACGGCAAATATAGGGGATATCAAAGTCCTTGATATTATGCCCCACAAACCGGAATGCGGGGAAAAGGGCGTGGAACTTATCCACCATACGGATCCATTCCTCCAGCAGCGCCTTTTCGTCCACACCCCCCACGGCACGTACTTTGAAAAGGACCTTGCGGGTGGTCTTATCGGCGGAAAAGAACCCGGTGGCTATACAAACCACCCTCCCAAATTCGGCCATGATTCCGGCCTTTTCCCGGTAGGTATCTTCGGCCGAAAAATTTTCTGGCATGGTTTTGGAAAGTTTGGATATCCATAGCGATTGCCACTCCGGATCCAGGAATTTAAAGTCAGATTGGGCCGGAACTGTCTCAATATCAATAAAAAGTGCATCTTGCATCCAAAAAAAATAATTTCCAATAATAAATAGAATTATTCAATTTTTGTTCAATTAAAAACTACGATATGACGTATTCAAACGCCCCCTCTGCGACACCCCAACCTCAATCACCCAAGAATAGAAAGGACAATCGTGCCATTATTTATGGCGCATTGATCGTTGCCCTTCTTGGTACCTGGACTTATATCATTTATGATAAGTCTAAATCAAGTGAGCAAATTGCGCAGATACAAGGACAAGTACAACAAGCGGACTCTTCAAAGAGCGCTATCCAGGAACAATTCAATGAGGCTAATGCCCGTTTGGATGAAATGACAGGTAAAAATGCCAAGTTGGATAGCCTGTTGAAAAGGGACGACGCGGATATCTCCGCGAAAAAGAACCGCATCGCGTCTATTCTGAAAAAGGAACATGCCACTGAAGCCGAGCTGGCCGAAGCGCATAACCTGATCGCACAACTGAATGGACAGATAGACGGCTACATTGCTGAAATCGAAAAGCTGAAAGGGGAGAACCTTCAATTATCCCAGGACAAGGCAACCGTCACCCAACAACGTGACCAGGTGCAACACACCTACGACTCTGTGAATGTGGTGAAGAATAACCTGCAAGACGTTGGTTCCACTTTACACGCTTCCAACATCGCCATTGCCGCCTACGATGAAAAGTCCAACGGCAAGGAAAAGGAAACAACGAGCGCCAAAAAGGCCAATGCTTTGAAAGTTTCCTTCCAATTAGATGAAAATCGAATTGCCCAGACCGGTTCAAAGGACCTCTACATTTGTATCACAGACCCCGCTGGTCAACCCGTTTCTGTAGAAGCACTGGGTTCCGGCAGCTTTACCACAAGGGATACCGTAACCAGGGTATTCACGGTGAAGAAGACAGTGGATTATGTGCAGGGACAAATACTTCCCGTTGAAGTATCCTGGAAACAAAACAGCAAGTTCCAGAAAGGACAGTACAAAATTGAAATTTATAATAACGGTTTCAAGATTGGAGCCGGATCCGTATCCTTGAGGAAAGGTGGAATCTTCGGATAACACCAGACGGTAACGAAATTACTATCATACCACTAGCCAACCTATGTTTTATACTTACAAAGGGCCCGGGAAATTTTCCGGGCCTTTCGTTTGGGGGGAATCCCGCGCCCCCCCCCGCGAATGAAGCCTCTAAAACAACGCCCGGATCGACGCGCGGCCCGTATTGACGGTCACGCCTTCCCCGGGTTTGCGGCCTTCGTAGGAAAGCGTTACTTCGATATTGCCGAGTAAGCGTTTAGTGAGATCCACGCTCCAAACATAGTTCGTGCCGGTAGTCAGGCCCTGTAGCATGGTATAGGCAACGGTAGTGGTCTGATCTGTCCCGCTGAAGTCAATGGCGTTCAATTCAAAATGGGCCGTCAGCGAGGTATTGGAGACTACATTGTATTTGGTATCCATTGTCAGTGCTTTGCTGAGTGAATGCTCCCCTCCGTACAGTGATGAATTTTCCTGCTGGAGATAGCGGCAACCCAGGGTAAGCCGGTATTTTGTGCCCTTGGTATAACTGACCTGGGGTTCGGTCTGGAAAGAATTGATGATGTAGTTCTGGTTGGAAAAGGCCGGAGTGAGCATGTCATTCTTATCAAATTTATTCGTCACGCTGACGGAATACTTCCGCGTGATGTTCCAGCGCAACCGCACATTCATATCCCTTAATTCCTGGCTCTGTGCCCCATAGGTCAGGTAGGCCTTGTTACTGTTGACCATATCCGTAATATCCACCCCCCAGGTAGGACTGAGCTTATTGAAAAAGAGGGAATTGCTCATCACTTCATTCAGGCTGAGCAGCGCCGTATCGTTAGGATTGCCGGAGAAAGGGTTCAACTGGATCGCGTTATTGGAAATGACCTTCTTGTTCACCTGCAAACTGGATTGGACCATGAAACGACTTATCCATTTTTGCATAGGCGTAGGTTTACCCGATTTCCAAAGCATGGAAGGGTTTAATGTAAAGCTGTAGTTGAATTGGGTATAGTCTGCTTTTATGTAGTTACCCGTCGGCTGGTAGACCTTAATATAATCCGCCTGGTCCTGGAACTGTGCAATGACAAATTCGTTGATCTGGGCGATCCCGTCTTTATTATAATCAATCCAGGTATATTGTCCCTGCCCAGCAGGCACCTGCACAAAGGTATATTGACGCTGTTGTTCCTGCCCGGCTCCCAGCTCATAAAGGACATTCCCCGTCAACGCCCCCTTCCAGATATTGGTCAGGTATTCGGCCCTGCCCAGGACGCTGTTTTCGGGCAATAAAGTAGTGAGTTTGGCATTGGTGATATCCAATTGCCGGTAGGTGGCGTTCAATTTAATCTGGTTGTGCACATTGGCCGTCCATTCCCAATATCCATTGAGGCTCTTGCTCTCATCCACCAGGGACAGGTTATTTCCGTAGGGCGACCGGTCCCTTCGGATGGAATACGTCAGTCCCCAGCGCTTTTTACCTTCCGGAGACTTGAGAAATACCTGCCAGGTGCCGAAGGCATAACTTAGGGCATTCAGGGAATCGGCCTTCCGGTTGGTGATAGCATCGCTTTCCAGATCGTATTTAGCTCCTATCGTTAGCTTTCCATACTGTGTCAGGAGTTTATCCAACTCGAAGGACGGCTTCCAATAAAGCCCTTTATTGAAACTACTGTCAAATGCCGTAAAGCTCAATTGGGCCCTCCACTGCCAGCCATAGCGTTTCCAGCTCTGGGAGAAAACGTGTTGTTGCCCGGAATAGGCGGATCCTCTCTGAAAGTAACTGAAATCATAATGGACGGCCTGATATTTATCCTGCACTCCTATACCCCCGGTCCCCAGGCGTTCATTCTCCTGGTCCTGCACGATGGGCAGTCCCCATTGCCTGTAAAACTCCACGCTGCGCAAACGTTCAATCGGCCTGAACTTCGGTCCCACCCACTCCATGGACGCATTGCTCACCAGTTTCAGGTCAGTAGTAAGGGATTGCTCCCTGACCACTCCCACTTTTCCGGCCATGCCTACCTGGTCAATATGGCCCACCGCAAAGGTATTTGGGTTATAATCGCTCAGCGCCCATTCACCGATGAACTTCGTACGACTGTCCAACTGGTAGCTGCTACCTACACTGACCAATTGCTGTTTCTGGGGAGCGACCAGCAGTACCAGTGGCTCATACTCCCCTGTTTTGACGCCACCCACGGGAGGCGACCATTGGAACACCTTTCCGTTAACGGCTGTACCAGCCAGCAGGTAGTCCCCATTCCCCAGTCCCATATCCTGAAAGGAGACAGTGTACCTGGCTGAATCCGGGTTGGTGGAATAGACAAAAACCGTATCGTAGTTCACCCCTCCTACCACGCTATCCCTAAGCGCATACATAATGGTTGTACTACTAAAGGTGTCAATGGCTGCGCTGGGATAGTAGGCCTTTTGCACACTGTCTCCCAACTGGGACAGGAATTGCTTTTGTTGTGTAGTGAGTACCTGGTTGAGGGGGCTATTCTTGGCATCTGAATTGGAGTAATAGTTGAACTGGAACTTTAATTTTTTATTGACATCCAGGTCATCTCCCAGGATAAACAACGTATTCAGATAATTCTGATTGGCGTATTCGAACTCGACCTGTATGCGTTGGTCCTTTGAGATCATCCTTTTGGCGGTAAAGGTGATCTCGGCCGTATTGTAATTGATGACGTAGTCCTGGTCCTCCCCTCTTTGCATTTGCGCCCCGTCAATGAAAACTTTTTCCGTTCCCGCCAGCACCACGAAATAGGTCTCATTATTATTTCCCTGCAACGGATAAGGCCCCTGGTTTCCTTCCTGCCCTTCAAATACATTTCGTGCAAAGATCCCCTTGGATACCGCTCCGCTAAAGATCATCCGATTCCGTCCGTTTCTAAAAGCCTTAGTGTCCGATTCTGCAGAGATCCCTTGCAGCCTTTTATAAAAATTATAATAACTTCCTTCGTTCCGGCGAAGATCTATATCCCCCAGGGCTATCTGCCAGCCGCGCTTCTTGAACTG
>Ga0302312_10001290_pt1 | contig 15487 bp, 13 predicted proteins | sample III_Palsa_N2_1_FD_200529 | JGI IMG/M metagenome (GOLD analysis project Ga0302312, IMG submission 200529) | Peat permafrost microbial communities from Stordalen Mire near Abisko, Sweden - III_Palsa_N2_1 | ecosystem: Environmental > Terrestrial > Soil > Palsa > Peat permafrost | place: Sweden... | reverse complement strand
TTGCTGGTACGAAGTTTTTTCGGGCATCGCGACACCTTATACGAGATAGGCGTTGCACTTCGTTTTTGAGGCCGCCAAGCTTAATCTCTCAAGATTTAGCTCTTCCATCAATGTTCGAAAAAGTTCATCGGCTTCGCGACGAGGCACTAATCAATGCTGCGTCGGGTGATAACGATTATGATGTGAGCGGATGCATCGCGCTCATTGCCGAGATGGACGAGTGGTACAAGGCACAACAGTCGCGGCCGCCGAGTCGCTGACATGCACGGGGTTGCAACCCCTCTTACCAACAACGCAAGCTGTTAGGACCTCTCCACCCTCAACGCTGATCCACGAGAGGTTAGCTTCCTCACTTTCACTCCGGCGGCAGCGTGTGCGGCTGGTTGTTAGCGCCATAGTTTGAGGTTCGGGTATTTGCTTGGATAGTAAATCGGCGATTTCCGATTCGGTAGCTATGCTAACCTGTGTTCCTCTCAGTCCTGGTGCAGGCTCTCGGTACATGCCGGAACTTTCAAGCCGATGTGAGAAACATCGGTTTCCTAAGAAACTCACCTTCACGCTGGCGAGTCCTGAGGCTGCAGTGAATATCCAAATTGCGCCGCGCGGCGATGAAGCTGTTTGATGACACGGTCCCTGTACTGCTGTTCGTAATGATCCGCACCCGGGTCGCGGTAGTCCATGCCATAGCGCATCGCGTTATAAAACAGAACAGCGATCTTGCGCGCCGTCGCAGTCACGGCCTTGGCGTTACCAATTCGGCCGGCAAGGCGCCGGTAGAATGCGCCAAGCGCGCTATTGCTTCTTCCAACGGTCACTGCCGCAAGCCTGAGTGCGACTGTGATGCGGCTGCCGGTTTTGCGCGTGTGTGATGACAGTACCTTGCCACCGCTGATCTTGCAGCCGGGCGCAAGCGTGAGCCATGAAGTAAAGTGCTTGGCGGTTGGCCATCGGCTCAAGTCCGTTCCACATTCGCCAATCAGGCGCAGTGCAAGGAACGGGCCGATGCCGTGAATTTGCGTAAGGTCGGTTCCCGCCAACTGTACATAGCCGTGCGTACATCGAAGTTGGGATCGCTGGGCATCTTGTTGCGATGTTTCGCCTTCGGCAGCGGTGCTGCCGGAAACGAGTGAGCGATATTGAGAATCGCGACAGCACGTTCGATCTCAACATCGCACTCGTCGATGCACTGCTGGTAAAAGTCGTAGAGCGCAAGCGCCTGTTTCAAGGCAAATACGTGCTCGGGCTGGTAGTTGCCCACCAGCGCATTCGAATGGTTTCGAGGCTTTCCTTGCAGCGGACGTCGCGCATCGCCGCCAGCCTGCCTGGATCACGCTCACCAGTGACGATCGCACGGATGATCCGCAGTCCCGTGACACCCGTGATAGTCGCGATCACGTGGTGCAGTTGGATATTCATGAAGGTCAGCGCCTTCTGCATGTGCTGGATATGCGCGGCGGCATAGTCGCAACTGGATGCTGGTTTCAGGTTGCAGGGAATGGAAGGACTATGGTGGCCGTTGGTAAGCGGGCGAAGCGAGAGGCATCGTGCGGAAAACGATGAGTATCGGGAAATCGAAATCCGCATTATGCTCAGGAATGCGAATGCAACAGCCGTGAGCGTTCATGACGCGTGGCGCCGTCAGTGAAGTAAGAGCCCTGCGTTACTTCAGCAGTAATGGCGCAGGTTGATCATGGTATAGGCAAGTGTCTTGAGCGCGTAATGCACCTCACTGATGCGCTCGAAACGAAGCAGCAAACGGCGAAACTTGTCTTCCCAGGCAAAGAGGCGCTCAATAGTCCTGAAGCGCTCTTCGAAGATGGCCGGATCGAAGCGCTGCCTGCGACCGCGCTTCGGGGTATTGCGCCCACGCGGATTCTCAGGGAGGTTCGGCGTCATGCCGCAATTGAAGATTGCCTTGCGGTTGGCGCGGCAATCGTAGACGCCGTCCAGGCTGACGGTTGAGCCGCGCAGATCCGCGCCAATGGCGCGAGCCATGGCAGTGAGTCTGGGCGGCGCGTCGCGCAGCAGCGGCGATTCGTTCCGGTTACCCGGCGCGCTGACGACTGGCGCGATGACGTTGCAGTTGCGATTGCATAAGGCCACAACCTTATCGCCCTTCAGATGCTTGTGTCCGCTGTACCCGAGGTTGTCGCCCCCTTTCTTTGCAGCAGTCGTTGTGCCGTCGCCATGGACGACCGAGACATCGAGGAGCCGGTCCTGATGGAGTTGATGCACCGTTGCTGAAAAGATCCGTTCGATGCTACCGTCAGTCTGCCAGCGACGGAAGGTCCGGTAGACGCGCGTGTAGTGGATTTCCGGAAAACCTTTTGCATTCCTTTCGATCGGCAGCATCTGCCATTGGCAACCCATGTACAGGGCTTGCAGGATGTAGTTGAAGAGCTTGTGCAAGCTCAGTGTTGGAGGAGGTCCGCGGCGGCCATGGCCCAGATGCGGTAAGACAAACTGCTCGAAGTGCTCCAGACTCAACCTCGTCGAAATCACTTGCCAGGCGGGATTTCCGGTCATTCGGCGCGCTCAAAAATCTGAACTCCAGCCGATCTGCCCTCCCTGACCGAAAATCCAGTCCTGGTGTGGCTCGCAGACAAATTCGAGTGCTTCAAAAAACTGGCAACCAGTTGTTACTTTCGCACATTCGGGCGAACGCCAGTTCGACGTTGTATATCTCTGCGTCAGAATCTCGATGACCGGTTTCCGGGGGAAGGCGTCCATACCATCTGCAAAACTGCTGCATTTAGCGGAGGCATGCATTACCCTTGTCGGAGAAATAAAAACGGAGTGATGCGATGACGCAACTTCACCTTGGACTGGATTTGTCGACGAAGCGCACTCGCAAAAGGGAGTTTCTAGACGAGATGAGGCGTGTGGTGCCGTGGTCGAAGCTGATTGCTTTGATCGAGCCGCATTACCCTTAGGACCCTTTAAAGTTCCTAACACGCCCTAAGCCGCTCAGCGCTTCAATGCCTCCGGATTCACCATGTTGTTCGTCAGCGTGCCGTTCAACGCGCCGATCAGGTTCTCGGCAGCGTTCTTGTTCATCGCGTGGCGGGTTTCGTGCGTGGCAGAGCCAATATGCGGCAGCGCCACCACGTTCTTCATCTTGAGCAACGGCGAGTCGACGGACAGCGGTTCTTTCACGAACACGTCGAGGCCTGCAGCGAGGATGGTGCCGTCCTGCAGTGCCTGAATCAACGCGTCTTCATCCACCGTCGGTCCGCGTGATGCGTTAATCAGGATCGCGCTTCGCTTCATCTTGTTCAGTTGCTCGGCGCCGATCAGGTTGTGCGTTTCAGCGGTCAGCGGCACTTGCAGCAGCACGAAGTCCGAGGTCGCCAGTAACTCGTCCAGATCGACCTTCTTCGCGCCGTAATCGCGTTCCGCCTGCGCATTAGCGCTACGGTTCGTGTAGAGCACTTTCATGTGAAAACCAAGCGATGCACGCCGCGCAACAGCACCGCCGATGCGTCCCAGCCCAATAACGCCAAGCGTCTTGCCTTGGACATCGACGCCAAAGCAGTCTTCGTCAACGCCCTTCGTCCAATTTCCTGCTTTCGCCCACTCCGCCAATTCCACCACTCGGCGCGCGCTAGCGAGGATCAGTGCGAAGACTGTATCGGCCGTCGATTCTGTTAGCACGTCCGCTGTATTCGTAAGCAAGATGCCACGCTCGTTCAGATCAGCTATATTGAACGCATCGAAACCAACGGAAACCGTTGCCAGCGCCTTCAGTTTCGTCGCTCCTTCGAGCATGGTCGGCGTGATTTGCACGCTCGCACCGATCGCACCATCGGCATCCTTCAATGCTTCGACCAACGCGTCATGTTGCTTCGGGTCGACGGTGGTGACTTCCGCGTGTTCCTGCAGATACGCGAGAACGTCCGCCGGCAACGGCTTATATGCGACGATTTTCTTTCTCATCGAAATAGGTCCTGTGGGATCAAGAAGGTTCGGTATGTCAGGCGCATGCGAGGCGGCGGCCCGGCGTGTACGGCTTATGGCCTCGTTGGTACTGCGCCTGTCGGTCTGTGGCCTCAGCCGCGGCCAACGAACGGCATATTGCTCGCCATGACGGTCATGTTGAGTACATTGGCCGTCAGCGGCAGGCCTGCGACATAGCGCACAGCCTCGGCGACATGCTTTACGTCGAGCATCGGCTCCGGCGCCATCTGTCCGTTTGCCTGGCGCATGCCTTTGGTCATGCGACCTGATAAGTCGGCCAACGCATTGCCAATATCGATTTGACTGCACACGATGTTAAATTCACGCCCATCGAGCGCGATGCTCTTGGTCAAGCCGAGCACGGCGTGCTTGCTAGCCGTGTATGGCGAGGTGAAGGGACGCGGCGTGTGCGCACACAGAGAGCCATTATTGATGATGCGGCCTCCCTGCGGCGTTTGCCTCCTCATCATGCCAAACGCAGCCCGCGCGCAAAGGAATACGCCTGTCACGTTCGTATCTATAAGGTTTTTCCATTGCTCGATGGAAAGCTCATCCATCGGCAGGGCCGGCAGGTTGACGCCCGCATTGTTGAAGAGCACGTCGAGGCGACCGTACGTGTTTGTAATGGTCGAAAATAGCGCATCGACGCTTGCCGGATCCCGAACGTCCGTCGGGACAGCGAGCGCTTCTTGTCCAGCCAACACGGCCGATTGAGCAAGCTCGGCAAGCGGTTCCGGTCGACGGCCCGCCAGTACGACACAATAACCATCTCGTAGCAAAGCGAATGCAGTCGCGCGGCCGATGCCGCTGCCTGCGCCCGTGACGAGGGCGACTTTTGAGGCTAAATAGGTAGACACGAGATTTCCTGATGGTGAACAATATTTAAAGGGATCGAAAGTCTGTCCCAGAAGCAAGCCCGAGAAACCGACCTAGGAAAGCGCGGACGCGCGTTCATTCTTGACAGTTTGCCCGTCCCGGTTGTCGGACGACTTTAAAGGGCTCCAGTAGCGCGCCCACAAGGGTGTTTTTCCCTAAACTCGATCCAACGTTAATAAGCGCTTCTGGGTCGCACCGTCACTCTGGAAGCAACAAAGAGCTACGGCCGGTGCATTTGCGTTGCTATCGAAAATGCCCCACTTAAACTGCGTCACCGCCTCTAAACCGCGGGCCTCTCCGTCGAGTAAGCCGCGACACTTTTCATAAGGCTCGACGTCGTCGCGCGTCATCGGTTCGTTCGAATTCTTCTTCATCGGTACAATGCTGGTCGTTTATTGCGCGATGTGATCGAAAGCGAATGCTGGTTCGTGGATAGGCGCATTCGGAAGCGCAGCAGCGGTAGGTGTAGCTCGCCTGAAAGGCGCCAATACCGATGCCCCTTTTTGAACTCACCTTTATGCGGAAAGCATTGGCCATCCGCGCAATTAGCATGGAACTGGCAGAAACCGGGTTTTCCAGCCGCGTGCAGTATTTGTAGACGGTGCACTAGACTCTCCCACTCTCTCAGCGCCCATCGAGTCAGTAAGCCCGTCTCGTTGTTTCTTTAGATGGAACTCGTGCTTCCATCGTAGCATAGTTTTCTATATGGTTCCAGCGTGTAGAACAAAAGACATATTGGGTAGTCCGCGTACAATTCTAGCCAAGAAGCTACAAACGTAGGCTCTATAGACGGTAAAAATTGGAAAATCTTACCAAAGTGAAAATAGAAGAGTCGGTGGTGCCGATCGAAGAAAGGTCCCCGACTGGCGTCGGCGTGCTCGAGAAGGCTATGTATCTGCTGAACATCGTCTCACAGGCGCCGGCGCCGATGACCTTTACCCAAATGCTGCGGGCCGGCGGGCTGCCCAAAGCAACGCTTCATCGGATTCTGACCACGCTCCAGCGCGAAGGCCTGCTTCGGCACGATGCTTACAGTAAAACCTTCCGGCTCGGACTGCGCTTTTTGGAACTCGCGCACGAGGTATGGAGCGACTTCGATCTGCGGGTTGCCGCGCAAGACGAACTTGTCCTGTTGCGTGATCTTGTTGGCGAGTCGGTGCATCTGGCGATTCTGGACGGCAACAGTGCGGTGGTCATTGCCGGCGAAGACGCGCGCCAGGCGGGGGGGGATTCGACAGGCGTCGGCATGCGCTGGCCGCTTCATGCAAGCGCCGCCGGTAAGGCCATCGCGGCCCACCTCGATTCGCGCCAGCAGCAGCAGTTGCTGAACACGATCACATTGCAGCCGCTCGGTCCGCGCACCATTACGTCTATCGACGCGCTCAGGAGCGAACTCGACCTGACGCGCTCGCGCGGCTATTCACTCGCGAATCAGGAAAGTTCGAGCGACACGGTCGCGCTGGCGGCCCCGGTGTTCGACTTCGAGGGCCGGCCGATCGGTGCAGTGGCCATCTCCGGCAATGCAAGCCGGCTCGACGTGGCGCGCGCGCACAACCTGTCGGCGGCGGTGATGGGCGCTGCGCGCAAGATCTCGCACAACTCGGGCGGCCAATCGATGTCGCTTGCAACAAAGAGCCAGCCCCCCACGCTGGCGAGCGCGGACGTTCACTGCGTGAGCGAGGTGCCGTCGCTGCTCGGCGAGGCGCCGACGTGGTCGACGCGCGACGATGCGCTCTACTGGGTCGACATCCTCACGCCGACCATCCATCGCTTCGACGCTGCCAGTCGCACCAGTACGGAGACCAAACTCGGTTCGATGCTGAGTCTGGTAGTTCCCAAGGCAACCGGCGGACTGCTTATCGCGACGCCAGGCGGCCTGATGACCGCGGACGACGGCGGTCATCTGACGCGCTTTTCTCACCCCGAGTTCGATCGGCCCGGCAATCGCTACAACGACGGCAAATGCGACCGTATGGGCCGCTTGTGGGTCGGCACGATGGACATGGGCGCGGCGGCGAATCGCGGCAATCTGTTCCGCGTCGACGCGGACGGTTCCTGGAAAAAATTGGATACTGGCTTCACGGTTGCGAATGGCCTGGGTTGGAGCCCGGACAATACGCGGATGTATTTCACGGATTCGCACCGCAAGACTATCTATCAGTACGACTTCGACCTGCTCAACGGCACGATCGCCAACCGCCGGCCGCTGATCACGCTCGACTCGTCGGCGGGATCGCCCGACGGCCTGACCGTCGATGCGAGCGGCTGCCTGTGGGTCGCCATGTGGGACGACTGGTGCGTCGTGCGCTTCGATCCCGACGGCCGGGAAATGTCCCGCATTCGCATGCCTGTTCCGCGCCCGACAAGTTGCTGTTTCGGCGGCCAGAATCTCGACGTACTCTACGTGACCAGCGCGCGCGTGCGGCTGACCGAAGACATGCTCAACAGCGCCCCACTGTCCGGATCGCTGTTCGCGATCAATATTCCTGGCGTGCGTGGGCTCCCCGAGACGACCTTCGCCGGGTAATTCTCTTCGGATCATCGGTACGTGAAATCGCCGGCGCTACGCCGGACGATGTCGAGACCTTTCGTGCCGCCTTTCCTTCACGCTTGCACCGATTGCGCCTTTCGCCCCAGCTCGAGCGGGCGACGCTTTTTATCAGCACCTGCTCTGTGACGCATTGTTACAACGCAAACTATAGGGCTATCCCGGGGAGCCACCAAAACATCTTGCATCAGTTCCATCGACTGCTAAACTCCTGTTAATAGTTCCAACATTCGGAACCAAATAAGGAGACGGTCGATATGAAAAGAAAGTTGTTTGTGGCTGCCTTGACCGCGCTTGGCGCGAACGCTGCGATGGCGCAGTCGTCAGTGACACTCTACGGGTTGGTCGATTTGGAGGTCGGCAAATACGACGGCAGTCAGGCTATCCGGATGAACACCGGGGCGACCAGCTTCTGGGGTTTCAAAGGGGTCGAGGATCTGGGAGGCGGGTACAAGGCAATCTTCCAGTTGGAACAACAGTTCAATCCGAACAACGGCACGTTCTATAACTCGAGTTCGTTCTTCAGTGGCCGCTCGACCGTCGGGCTTGAGGGATGGTTCGGTCACCTCGCCCTGGGCCGGGATGTCAATGCGAGCCACTACGCCGAAGTATCGGCCGACCCCTTTGGTCAGAACGGCTTGGTGGCGGGCTATGCTGCGCGCGGCGGCATATCCGAGGCAAACGGCGGCCCAGGACAAATCGATACGGTGCGCACGAACAATTCGGCGAATTATGCGTACACGCTGGGTTCAGTGACTGTGCGCGCGCAGGTCGCCTCACGCGACTCGGCGGTTCAGGGTGACAACATTCCTTATTCCGCGTCGATCGTGTATCAGAGTCTGAATCTCAAGCTCGCCGCCTCGTTCATCCGTCCGCAGGGGGACCACGCTCACTGGGCCTATACGGCTGGTCAATACGACTTCGGGTTTGCGCGGCTTTATGCCGGCTATGGCGTTGGCCAGAACACGTTTAGCCAGTCGATTCACAACCAGATGGCCGGCCTCAGCATCCCCATTGGCCCGGCGCAGGCGGTAATGACCACCTTCAGTCACACGGCATCCAACGGACAGACAATTCAATGCCGTAGCGCATTGGGCTATTTCTACTTCCTGTCCAAAGCGACGAGCGTCTATGCGGATGTTGTCTACGACTCCCAGTCAGGAAGATTCGCTTATGGAACCACAGGCTGGCAGGCGACGAACACGTCGACTAACGGCACAGGCTATACGGTCGGTCTGCGACACCTGTTCTGACACAATTGGCCGCTATTGCCGGCCACACGAGGGGCATCGGGTCGACACGAACAATCGCGGTCCGTTTATTAGTATTCCCTAAAAAAGGGTCATCGACTATGAATACGCAAAGGCTTGAGGACGTTCTACCGACCGGCGGTACATACGCCGCGATGACAGGGGCTTCTGCAACGCGATATAGCTCGATCGATGCAAGAGCTTGGGAGGTAGCCTTATGAGTGGCGATCCTGCTCGCACCTGCGATCGCCCGGTCGGATATGGTCTTTTGGCATCGCTACGCCGTTACTTGAAGCAGCACGTTCGCTATGAAGTGCTTGGACTGGTCTTCATCGTGATGACGGTCAATCTGGCGGATCGCGCAGCGATGTCGATTGCTGCCACGCCCATGTCGGCCGAACTGCACCTAAGTCACGTGCAACTGGGGTGGATATTTTCGTCTTTTGCCTGGGCATACCTACTTTTCCAGCTCGCGGGCGGTTGGTCATTGGACCGCTTCGGGGCGAAGCGCACCTATACCGTGGCCATCATCGTGTGGTCGCTTTGTACAGCCGGAGTCGGGCTCGCGCCCGAGCTTGATGAGCACATGGCGAGCATGCTGATCTTCGCGCTGATCTTCATGGTCGGTATGGCTGCGGCACCATGCTTTCCCGCAAACGCCAAGATCGTTGCGGCGTGGTTTCCTTCGGTTGAGCGCGGCACTGCATCCGCGGTCTTCAACTCCACACAGTATTTCGCCGGCGCTGTGTTTACACCATTGCTCGCCGTGCTTGCCGCGCATCTTGGATGGCGCTCGGTCTTCTATGTTATGGGCGCAATCGGCATCGCCGCCGGCGTGCTGTTCGCCTGGCGGTTGAGATCGCCGTTGGGCCATCCTGGCCTGACGCATGAAGAATTTGAGGTCCTCGAGCAGGGCGGCGCGACGTTAAACATGGACGGCCAAAGCAAACAAATAAGCTCACGGCCAGCGGTAAACGAAACACCGTGCCGCGCCGCAAGCTTGGCCACATTCCGGCAAGTGCTGGCTAATCGGACGCTGCTTGGAATCTCCGTGGCGCAGTATTGCATCAGCACACTCAGCTTCTTTTTTCTAATGTGGTTTCCTATATATCTGGTCCAGGAACGCCATTTATCGTTGCTGCATGCGGGCCTGATTGCGTCGTTACCCGCCATGTGTGGATTTTCTGGAGGCATTCTTGGCGGTATGACTTCGGACCTGCTTCTGCGCCGTGGCCATTCGCTCACGTTTGCCCGGAAGTTGCCTATTTACATCGGCATGCTGATGGCGTTCGCGATCGTCGGCTGCAACTATGTGAATGCCAACTGGCTCGTCGTTGTGTTTATGGCGCTCGCCTTTTTTGGCAAAGGCTTCGGTGCGCTCGGCTGGGCCGTAATTGCAGATACGTCGCCGGTAAATGTGGCCGGCTTGAATGCGGCAGTGTTCAATACGTTCAGCAGTCTCTCGGGCATCACCACACCGATCGCAATCGGCTATCTCGTTCACACCATGCACTCGTTCAGCGGCGCGCTCGTGTTCGTCGGCGTGCATGCGCTTCTCGCGATTGCAAGCTATGCCCTCATCGTCGGGACCATCAAGCGGTCCCATCCGATCTAAAAAGCGCGTCCGTAAATGTGGATCATGGCGCGTTCTGTCACCGTCTCAACTAGCTCAACACCGGCATCGTAGAACTACGTCATTTTCCCACCTCGTTACCAAATTGTTACCTTTCGCGAGTTCAAAAAAGGGAGGTTAGAGCGCCGGCGTACGCGTCGACTGCCTCTCACCGGTCGCGCCTTGCGTGCTTCATTTGACGTTTTTTTTGGACCCGCCACTATCAGTGCGGCATTTGTACCGTCGCTAATCGGGCCTGCAGCGCTCGAGCATCATCGTTCATTGGAGTTTTGTGCCCTGTCTCGAGGCCGAAGTCAGCGGCGCCCTTTGCGCATTAAACCTGCCATTCTTGTCCAGGGTCGCTTGCGACATGGCCATATTCGTCAGTCTGTGCGCACGCGCTTCCCTGCAGGGCGTCGCATCGGCTTGAACTTCAATGAACGGAGTGAAAAGAGGATGTTTTACTGGATGAGACACATAAGCGATAACCCCAATATAAATACGCATCTTTCCAAAGTAATCTAAGTAAAGTTCCATTTGGTGGAACATGTGAAAATATGCTTCAATCAGGAGCACTATGGAAAAGAGAGTCCGACGGGGATGGTGGCTGCGCGTGAGGTCATCGAAATTGATTCGCTTAGTAGACCCTGCGGGAACGCTTGTCGCCACCCTGGGCTTCGTGCTTACTCAACCGATCCGACCATGATCAAATCTAGTCCTGCTACATTTCGAAAAGTGGCTGCTGTGTGCGGGTCTGCGCTTCTCGCGTTCATTTTATCGGCCTGCGGCGGAGATGGATCTCCGCAAGCCGTCAGTACTGCGACGAACAGCCCGGAGACACCGCAAACGTCACCATCGCCCGAGTTTGACGCGTCGCGGCAACCGGCGGCCGTTGACGCTTCCTCGAATTCCGGGCCGGTGACATCGGCCCCGCAGATTGATCCAAAATAAGGCAACTGTTGAACTGAATTGTGAACGCGGACTGATCAGCCGGCTTCCTGATGCGCGGCCAGGCCGCTCCGGAGACATTGTGTTATGCGCACCTATTTCAATTCCTCTTTTTCACTGATATGGCTCAACTCGATCTAACCGACATCCGCAAAAGCTACGGCGGTGTCGACGTATTGCGCGGCATCGATCTGAAAGTCGCTGATGGCGAATTCTGCGCGTTTGTCGGTCCGTCCGGCTGCGGCAAGTCTACCTTGCTGCGCATGATCGCGGGTATCGACGAACCGGACAGTGGCACGGTGGCGATCGCTTCGCGCGATGTAACCGAACTGGAGCCGGCCGACCGGGGCATCGCGATGGTGTTTCAGTCGTACGCGTTGTATCCGCACATGACAGTCGCTGAAAACATGGGCTTTGCGCTGAAGCTGGCGCGTGTTCCACGCGAGCGCATCGCGGAGAAAGTGAAGAAAGCCGCGTCGATCCTGCAGCTCGAGAGGCTTCTCGAACGGCGGCCACGCGATCTCTCGGGCGGCCAGCGGCAGCGCGTGGCAATCGGCCGGGCGATCGTGCGCGAGCCGGATATCTTTCTGTTCGACGAACCGCTGTCGAATCTCGACGCCGGGCTGCGCGTCGAGATGCGCATCGAGCTAGCCAAGCTCAAGCAGGAACTCCGCGCGACGATGATTTATGTCACGCATGACCAGGTCGAAGCAATGACGCTGGCGGATCGCATTGTGGTGCTGAACGCGGGTCGCATCGAGCAGGTCGGTGCGCCGCTGGAACTGTATCACCGGCCCGCCAACCGGTTCGTCGCATCGTTTATCGGATCGCCGAGGATGAATTTCTTTGAGGCGCGCGTCGAAAGCCTGGCCGATGGGCATGCCACGGTCGAGTTCCTGGGCGGCAGCCGCTTGAGCGTGCCGCTGACGAAACCGCTCGCTATCGGCGCACCCGTCACGCTGGGCGTTCGGCCAGAGCATTTGAAGCCCGGCGTCGAACTCGATGCGGCGCTCAACGCGCAGGTGCAGGTGGCGGAAATGCTGGGTGATGAGACCTACCTGCATTTGCTCGGCGGGTCGGACGGTCGCGCCCGTACACCGCTCGTGGTGCGCACCGACAGTCCGATCCGCTATCAGCGCGGCGACAGCATGAGGATTGGCATTGCGGCAAATACCTGTCATCTGTTCGACGCGGACGGCCTTGCCATCTCGCGCGCCACTTCTGTCGACCCTCAATCACGTCAAGGAATGCAATGCGCCGTGATTTCGTAACAGTGGACGCCGGAAGACGTAGTCGTCAGCGTTCTGACGAGCACCATCCAGGCTGCCGGCAGGATGACAGCGGCAGTATGAGTCAGCCAGGAGGACGGTTGAAGACAAGATTGAGTCGCTTAAGCCGCCGCCTGTCTAGCGTGTTGCTGGCCGGCACGTTGGTGTTGTCCGGCACGGTCGCGCAGGCGAGCCCGCGCATCGAGCTGGAGTTTCCCACCTGGCAGGCAGAAGAGCCAGGCGCGGCGCAATTTTGGAAGGAGGCGAAAACCGCCTTCGAACAGACGCATCCGGACGTCTGGATCAATCTGTACCAGGTGCCGTTCAAGGATTTCACCGACAAGATGACGCTGCGCTTCGCGAGCGACAACCCGCCGCAGATCGTCCAACTGCCGACGCGCAATGTGCAGCAGTTCGCGGCACAGAATTGGCTGGCGGCGCTCGACGACTTTCTCGCGCGCAGCGATATTCCGGCGACTTACACGCGGCTTGGCGACGACATGCAATGGAACGGCAAGACGATCGGCGTGCCATTGATGGAATATGGCATGGTGCTGTTCTATAACGAACGCTTGCTGAAGCAGGCCGGCGTCACGTATCCGACGACGGAAGCCCAATTGCTGAAGGCCATCTCCGCGACTACCGATCCCGCGCGCGGCACGTTCGGCTGGGGCGCGACAACCATGCAGCATCCAAACATCTACACCGACTGGGCTTCTTGGGCAACCGCCGAAGGCGCATCGCTCTACAAAAAAGGCGACTACAACTTCACGGACCCGAAGGTTGTGCAGGCTATCGACCACCTGCGGATTGCCTTGCGCCATGCGCCATCCGGCGTATCGACGGAAAGTGCCAGACAGCTGTTCCTCGTGGATCGCGCCACTATTGAAAAAAGTGCGGCCCGAGAATCGCCCCTTCATGAAGATGGGCATGATGCCGTTCACGATTGTGCCTGGCGGCATCAGCAACAGTATTCACATACCGGTTCAGATCGACGCCCAGCGACGCGTACTGGTGTGGCAATTCATCCAGATGCTGAGTACGCCGGAATGGCAGGCGCGCTTCGCGCTGGAAACTGGGTCGCCGCCGCCGCGCCGCAATGCGCTGACGCCCGCGCAAATCGAGAGCCATCCAGACCTCGCAATCTCGCTCGTATCGCTTGAGCATGCCCGCAATCTTTTTCCCGATGTGCCGGCCGCACGAGCCAACTTCAATCAGATCTCGCAACTGGTGGCGGAGGCGGGCATGCGCCTGATAAATAGCGATACCCCGACTGCCTCGATCCTTGCGGATCTTCAATCTGATTTGCAAAAGAGGGTACCGTTACGATGAACAGGCCTGCGCAGTTGTCCGGTTCGATCACTTCCGCTGCCACGCCAGCACAGACCGCGCTTCGGCGGCGAGGCAAGCTGTCGCGCCGCGATACGCGCGTCGCGGCGGCGTTATTGCTACCGGCTTTGCTGTGCGTCGTCGGATTGATTGGTTACCCGATGTATCTGGTAGTGTCGATGAGTTTTCGCGAGGGGCTCGGCATCAATTTTATGAACCCCTCGTCGTCCCGCTTTGGTCTGAAAAACTACTGCGCCGTACTTAGCGATCCAGCGACGTGGCACAGCACGATGATCACCTTGATCTACACGGCAGGGTCCATTCTGCCAGCGTTTATGATCGGACTTGGGTTGGCGGTGCTACTGAACCAGCATTTCCCCGGTCGGCGCGTCATGCGTGGACTGGCAATGCTGCCGTGGGCCGTGCCGAGTGTGCTGACCAGCATCGCTTTCCTGTGGCTGCTCGACGCCTCCTACGGCGTGGTCAATTACCTCCTGCGCCTGAGCGGGCTGGTTACGCATGACATCGCATGGTTTTCCGCATCGCAGACAGCGTTGCTCGCGGTGACGTTGCCGACTATCTGGAAAAGCTTCCCGTTTTTTACCTTGACCTTTCTCGCCGCGATGCAGGGTATTCCGGCGGAGCTTTACGAAGCGGCCAAGATTGACCGTGCCAACCGGTGGGAACGTTTCCGCTATATCACTTGGCCCGGTGTGCGCGGTCCGGCCGTACTCGCGCTCGTGCTGAACAGCCTGTGGGCTTTCCGCGAGTTTGACATTATATTCGTCACTACCGGCGGAGGTCCGGCAAGGGCGACCGAGACGTTGGGGATTCGCGCCTATCTCGATGCGTTCAGCTACTTCAAGGTTGGCGAGGCTGCGGTGCTCGGCATGCTGATGCTCGCCCTTGCGCTGATATTCGTTCTGCTGGCGCGACGCCCACTGAAAAAAGAGTTCTTCTGAGAGAATACGATGAACCGAAAACTCCGTCTGACATTGGTTACGACGCTCGTCGTCGCGTTCATTCTGTTTCCGCTTTACTGGATGCTAGTGAGCGCGATGCTGCCCAGTGAACTGGTGCTTTCCCGCACGCCGCCGCTATTTCCGGATCCGCGCCAGCTTACGTTCGATGCTTTCGAAGCCGTCCTGCTGCGCCGGCCGCTGCTCACATGGGTCACCAACAGCGCGTTGGTCGCGTTCGGATCAGTCGCGATTAGCCTGGTCGCGGCCACGCTCGCCGGGTATAGCCTGTCGCGGTTTCGCAGTGCTGCCCAAGAAGTTGCGGGACTCACGCTGCTGGTCGGCAAGATGCTACCGGGCAGCCTGGTGGTCATTCCGCTCTTCATCATGGCCGCGACGTTCCATTTGATCGACAGCCGTTTCGCATTGATGCTGGCGAATGCATCGGTGGGCGTTCCGTTTGCCACATGGATGATGAAGGGCTTCTTCGACGGCATTCCGAAAGATCTGGACGCGGCGGCGCGCGTCGACGGCTGCGGGCGGCTGGGCGTGCTGTGGCACGTGATCCTGCCAATCGCTCGGCCCGGAATTGGCGCTTGCTCAATCTACCTTTTCATAGTCTCATGGGCTGACTTCGTATTCGTTCGCACATTGGTCAATAAGCCGAACCTGTGGACAGTGACGGTCGGTCTCGCGTCCTTTATGGGAGAACACAGCGTGGACTGGCCTCAATTGATGGC
>Ga0302312_10001285_pt1 | contig 15522 bp, 13 predicted proteins | sample III_Palsa_N2_1_FD_200529 | JGI IMG/M metagenome (GOLD analysis project Ga0302312, IMG submission 200529) | Peat permafrost microbial communities from Stordalen Mire near Abisko, Sweden - III_Palsa_N2_1 | ecosystem: Environmental > Terrestrial > Soil > Palsa > Peat permafrost | place: Sweden... | reverse complement strand
TGCGGGCCGCGAAGCGTTTTTTCAATTCTTCAGTTTCGCCGGGCACGGCAACAAACGTGCCTGATGATTGCTCACCGGCTAATACCTGTGCTGCTCTTTCAACAGCAAAGGGAGTTTCTATATAATATTTTGCAATTATCCTTTCCATTAGATTACGCTAACTGTTTTTTATTTTGTAACCGTTTAACTCTAAGTACAATTCCACTAAAAGTATAGCTAGATTCTTTTAGTCTAAAAAAATGGCTTCTATATTGGTGCTGATATTGCCCATTTTAAGTAGTTAAATTTTTATGCTTAAACTCAATGCGCGTTTACTATGAGTTCAGATCATTAAAAAATGTATTTTATTTAGATTTATCCGGATTCAACAAATTTATCCGGATACTATATGCATCTTATGTAGAATTTATGCAATCACTTGTAGGATATTATCACACATGAGGATTTAGCGGTTTGATGGAGTGTAAGTATCCATTATGACGGGTTTGAAGAGTTCAGCAGCACCCGGAGATAGGATTGGTCACAATTATGCGGCGCTTTAATTCATTTTCGGTGATAGTGATATTTTTGATGACTTCCATGATCAAGCCGGTCAGGAATTTAATGTAAGCTTTTTAAAATAGCATTACGCTCTTCCAGGCTTTTTTGGGGAAAAGAATTCTTTGAATTTTCCTGTACTACCTTTCGGCGGTACTTATTTACATAATAAAGCACACTGTATAAAATATCCGATAGGATATATAAAGCCCAAAATGGTAACCGGGATATAATTGACAAAAAGCGAATGCACCTAATTTCAGTAGCGTTTTATTTAGTATGTGCGTAGGAATTTGTACGAAGGCATAATTTCAATGAAAAAGAATCCGTAAATTCCATTATGCTGCGAATGGGAACTGCAATAAAGTTTAAATATTTTTAAGCCGATTTTTTTATTGGTAGAGTTAAAAATCATTATAAATATCTCTGAAAGAGCTCCTCACTCCGAAAAGAAGCAAGGGCGTTTTTTGGTTGCCATCAGCGTTTCTTTCATCCCTGTACATAGCGCCCAATTCAACACGCAGATTGTATTTCGGGTTCACTATATAATCAATCTTTCCTTCTGCATAATAGAAGTTTGTCCTTAAACCCTGGCCGACATAATTCCCCAGTTGCTTGGCCGCAGATGTATAAGGTTCAAATATGTTTTGCCCATAATCTAATCCGTTTATATCTAAGCCAAACAATGCATAATCTCCCTCTGCTTTGAAATCAAATCGCCCAACAGAATAGCTCAAAATACCAACCCATTCCCGGAAATTTGCCCCGAAAGGATCTGCCAAAGGCTGCCCATTCTGGCTGTAGTTGCTGGTTTGATCGAAAGAAGAATAAGTATAAGGTCTTGCCGTATTAAACTCTGCGAGGTAATTAAACCCGGTAATATTGAATAGGTCTGCACCACGTAAACCAATCTGATACGCCGATTTGTTAGTCACACTACCATCCCCTGAATAAAAATCTTTGGCATGAAATTCATTTAGCACAAACTGCCCATATATAATTGCTTTGTTGAATACTTTAAACTTTCCGTTAAGGCCAAGTACATTTTTTGCAGGATTATTATCGATGTTATCCAAAGGAACTAAAAATACAAAAGGACTGGCTAAAGAAGGATTAAAACCTTGTTTCTGTCCATCAGCATCACGGGCAGCTTCCATTACGTTTTGGAAAAACCCTAATGTAAACCGTTTGTTAATATTCCATTCGATATATTGAAAATATGCCCATTTACCAACTGTGGGCCCATAAGGATCAGTCGGCGTTAGGGGATTATCCATATAAGCATACATGCTCATATATCTTACGTTACCAACAGTTGCCGTTAGTTTTAAAAAAGGATAATTAGATGCAAAATCAGACAGCATCAGCGAGCGATAACCATCTCCAATAAATGTTTTGTCTTTTCCGAGAGTGAAATTTATGTATTTTATTGGGGTGTAAGATAAATCGAAAGTAGTATAATTCCAATCTTTTATATAGTTACCTTGTGATAGATCCATGCCTTGTCCCGGAATATAAGCGGTGGTATTAACTTTATCTACAACATAGTCAGGCAAGGCGGCACGGTTCGCATAAAAACTGGCATAATAGGTAAACTTCGATCCAATTGTTCCACCTATTTGTGCACCCAGGCTTGTTGTCCAAACCGATTTGTTCCCGGAGAAATCATGTCCAACCTCAAAATCAGGTAGCAGGTCACCATAAAATGTATTCCCGTTACTTTTAACATCTATCAAGTGCTTATTTAATAACCTGTTTTGCCCGGAATGGACATTCATTATTGAATCATAAGTATGCGTTAATAAGCTATCACTAATAAAATTAGTCTTAACTGACGACAGGATACGTGTTTGAGTGGAATAAAGATCGGCACTAAACTTTTGATCAAAATCGAAAGAATAAGGCTGATAAACAGACTGGCCAAAAGCAGCTGTGTTAATTTTTAATATTAACGTTATAACAATGAATAACGGAATGTAGATTGAAGATTTCGTTCTCATAGTTGTGAATTAAAAATCGGTGTATAGGTCTCTGAACGTACTTCGTAAGCCAAAGTTAATTAATGCGGTTTTGGAATGATATTGGCTATTTGTCTCATCTCTAAATGTTGCACCAGCTTCCAGGCGAAGGTTATATTTAGGGTTTATCAAATAAGATACTGTACCCTGCGCGTACTTAAAGCTGGTATTCTGCCCCGGTGTTGTAGTTGCATATTGGGAAGTAATATCCGGGAAAAGTATTCCATTTCCCTCGTTTAAATCAGCTAAGTTCAGGTAATATTTCGCATAGTCAAGTTCGCCTCTAAAATCAAACCTGCCCAGCGAATAACTAAGTATACCAACAATTTCTTTAAAGTTTGCACCAAATGGATGGGAAAGCGGCTCATTTAAATCTGTATAATTAACAAGCGAATATTGAGTAGTGGTATTGTACGGTTTTGCTGTATTAAATTCTAACAAATAATTTAATGCATTAACATTAAATAGATCTGCCCCCCTTAAGCCCAATTGAAAACCTTGTTTAGTATTGCCGTTTGCCGCTAACTGATCAAAAATATACTGCGAATAAACAATGGCTTTATCAAAGATCTTGTACTTCGCGTTAAACCCTATTAACGTATTGTCGGGTATCGGACCGGATGGCGCGGCGGATTTTATAAATAGAATTGGATTGATATAGTTAACATCAAACCCATGAGAACTGCCATTATCATAACTACCCGGAGCAATCATCGCATTAAAAAAGCCAAGTGACGCCCTGTTGGTTATATTCCAGTCTACATAGTGAAATACCCCCCATTTTATGCGGTTAGGGGCGTGTGGAAGAGAGTCGACTTTTGGCGCTGTTTGATCTTGCATATAGGCCCACATAACCATATATCTAACGTTTTTTGCCAGATCGATCTTCAGGCGTATCATGGGATAGTTTGATGCAAAATCTGATAACAACATCGACCGGTAACCATCACCAATAAACGTTTTATCAATACCAGCTTCTATACTGACAGTAGAGCTTGGGGAATAACCGATCAGGCTGGTTACATATGACCAATCTTTACTTCCAACACCACCATTAAAATCATAAGCCTGGCCGGGCACCATTCCTGTTTCGCGAACATATTGATTTAAATAGTTAGGAAACTTTCCCTGGTTTTCAAAACCGCTTGTATAAAAGTATATATTAGCCCCTATCGTCCCTCCAGCCTGGTACCCCCTGGTATTTAATGATGTCGTGGTTTTATCATTAAAATCCCTGCCTATAAGTAAATCAGGTAAATAATCAAAATAGAAGGTATAATCGGTATTTTTCACTTCAAGCAGGTGCTCATTAAACAACTTGCGAACAACCAAACCTCTGCGGTTTGTATCAACGCCACGATTCATTATTGAATCATATCCACGCCTTAATGGACTCGAATCGGTTATCACATATGGTTTAAGAGAAGTATGCAGATCTGTTGAAAGCGAATACAGATCCTTATCGAGTTTATCGCTCAATTGGAATGAATAAGGTTGGTATTCAGTTTGCGCGAATGCTTTTTGATTATAAAGTAAGGTTGCACTTAATAAACACAAAACAAAGTAGAAATTTAATCGGTAGATATGCTTCATATCAAATTTTAAAGTTTAACTCACTCATACAGGCCCCTCACCTACAAAATTACACTAAATAAAAATATGTAGTCAAGGTGTTTTCATTTATCTTTCCAGGATGTTGCCAAAACAATCGCTTATATAATCCAAAGGCTTAAAATTATCCAGCATGAAGCAGCACCTGGGAAACCGAAGGATTCGATAAAAAATAGTTTTTAATCAAACCAGTGTAACGGCAATCTTACTTTATAAAACTGTAGTTAGTCTGAAGTTTAATTAAAGGCCGCTATGAATAGATCTTTAATTCAAACTTTTGTATTATTTCAATATGATAAATCCAGGGTTTAAAATACTTGCTAAAAAAAATAAAACAAATTATTTTAGTTTTATATAATAAACCCATACCTTAATTCCCGAATTTGAGAATCACTTAAACCGTTCTTGATATTCACCTAAGCCGTTCTTAAAACTTAACTTAACTTAAATCAATTTACTTAAATCTCAAAAATCATGGCAGATTATTTTGTTGGCGAAATCCGTCCTTTCGCTTTTAATTTTGCACCAAGTGGGTTTATGCCCTGCAATGGTCAATTGCTTTCAATTAGCCAGTTCTCGGCCCTATTTTCTATTCTTGGTACGCAGTATGGTGGCAATGGAACTACTAATTTTGCACTTCCCAATATACAGGGTTCTGCATTAGTAAACCAGGGACAGCTATCAGGCGGTTCTAACTACTCAATGGGAGAAACGGCCGGGGTACCCCAGGTAACGGTTTCGCAAACTGAAATACCTTCGCACACCCACAGTTTTAGCGCTGCTACCGCAGGGCCCGTTGCAACTGAAGTTGGGGTTGAGACCAATGCACCTGGCAATGGCGTATCTTATCTATCTAACTTAGTTGGGAAAAGTGGGGCCGGTAGCAATATATCTGGATTTGCATATGAAACCGCTGCTGCCGTAAACACAGTGTTAGCGCCTACATCAATTAGCCAAGCCGGTGGCAGCCAACCGCATGAAAATATGCCTCCTTACCTTGTTGTTAGTTATTGTATAGCAACACAGGGCGTATTTCCTACCAGAAATTAATAACGGATCATTAACTTATTTATTTAAAAACTTACTAAATCTTATTTAATATGGAACCATATTTAGGAGAACTCAGGGTTTTCGCATTCGGCCGTATCCCTAATGGCTTTGCTGCCTGCAGTGGCCAGTTACTTGCAATAAACCAAAACCAGGCCTTGTTTGCGCTTATAGGCACCTTCTACGGCGGCAACGGAACTACTACTTTTGGGCTGCCTGATCTTAGAAGTTCGGCTCCTGTAAGTCAGGGTAACTACCCGGGGGGAGGCGCCTATACAATAGGCGAAAAGGCGGGTACTGAGAATGTAACATTATTATCAGTCCAAATGCCTATACATAACCATACTTTTAATGCGCAAACAGCGCCAGCTGCGGTGCAATTAGCCGCTGCCGGGGGAACACCGAGAAAATTAGCAACTGGCGTTAAAAACGGGTCGACCGATACTATAAATATGTATGCCAATGCAATCCCAACAAGTACTTTAGTGAATGCTACGATAGGCGTGGTTGGGGGTAACCAATCACATCCTAACATGCCGCCCTTTCTTGTTTTAAATGTATGTATTGCTACTCAGGGCATTTTCCCATCAAGAAACTAAACCTATTAACCTTTTAACAAAAAAAACATGACACCAGCATTAGGAGAAATAAGGGCATTTGCAGGCAATTTCGCCCCGAGCGGCTTTGCACTTTGCAGTGGCCAGCTACTGCAAATAAGTGCAAATAATGCATTATTTGCATTGATAGGAACTACTTATGGCGGAGATGGCGTATCCACTTTTGCCTTGCCAGACCTGCGCGGCAGAGTGTTGCTGAGCCAAGGACAAGGGCCCGGTCTTAGCAGTCGGCTGTTAGGTCAAGTATCCGGTACGGAGACCGTAACACTGACCACACCGCAAATACCTACGCATAACCATACCGTTAACGTGGCCGGCACTGCAGGCAATCAAAGCATACCTACCAATAATCTGATTGCAAATCCGGTTAACGCAACAACAACGGCTGATAACATGCTGTTGTATTTACCAGCCACGAATTCGACCAAGACGGTTTTAGCGCTTGATCCTACAACAGTGGGGAATTCAGGAGGAAGCCTGCCCCATGAAAACAGGATGCCTATTGTTACAATCAGTTATATTATTGCGTTGCAGGGTATATTTCCTTCATTTAATTAACTATGCCATTATGGTGTACAGAAATATGTTTTTATCATAAGGGTAAGTTGTGCGTATAGCTATTATATCTAATACAGATACTTTTATCCCTTTTGCTTATGCACTTGCAACTGCAGGCCCGCAATTGCAAGTGCATCTTTTTTTTTCACCCTCGCCTGATGGTTTTGTAAATCAAAAAGTAGCAGCCTTTGCCCAGCAACTAAACATCAGCATAACACAGGAAAAAAATGCACCTCACGAATTGTATAAATGGCTTTCGGGCGGTAATTTTGATGTTTGCTTTATGCTTGGGTATAGCACCTTGATTGATCTTCCAAAGCTAAAACCGCGCCCGTCTAAATTCTACAATATCCATTTCGGTACGCTGCCCTCATTTCGCGGGCCAGTACCGGTATTCTGGCAATTAAAGCAGGGTATGGAAAAAATTGGCGTAACCATTCATGAGGTAACCGAAAAATTTGATGCAGGCCCCATCATATGGCTGAAAGAAACTGAAAACCTGCCATACTATAATTACGAAACAGTAAACCAGTTACTTGGCCAACTGTGTGTTGAGGGGGTAATTTATATACTTCGTTTTTTAATGAATAACCTGCCACTGCCGGTAATAAATCGTAAACACATTAAACTAGGCTACCATAAACGCCCGGAATTAAAAGATGTAATGATTGACTGGCAGAAAATGAAAGCAGTTGAAATTTGCGATCTTATACGGGCAGGCAACCCCTGGAACAAGGGGGCTTTAACTTTTTTTAATGGGCAGGAATTAAAAATAATGGACGCGATGATCTTAAACCAATCCGGTAATTTAAATGACGAACCGGTATCACCGGGTACGATCACTGCAGATGAAGAAAAACTGCATGTTTATTGCGCCGACGGTCATTCGATAAGTATCAATATGCTTTTTTACAATAATTGTTTTACGCCTGCTTACCAGGGAAAACTTTGGGGATTATTAAAAGGGAAGCAGTTGGGATAGATAATTAAATCAAAGACAACATATCTCCTATTGTATATATATGATCAGTTACGCTAAAATAAATTTACCCTTCAATGCTGTTGCAGCTCAGTCTGAAATAAACCGCTTAAAAGCTGACAATTGGGTGCGTCATTTTAACACCGTAAATTACCAGGGAGAATGGACAGTGCTGGCATTGCGCTCTCCGGGCGGTGTGATGAATAACATTATCCCCGACCTGATGAGCCACGACGACTATGTAGATACCGCGTTGATGGCAGAATGCCCTTCTATAAAAAAACTGCTGAATAGTATGTATTGTGAAGTGTTATCTGCAAGGCTGTTGAATTTAAAAAAGGGGGCGTTTATTAAGGAACACAGAGACGTAGAACTTGCATTTGAAAAGGGCGAAGCCAGACTTCATTTTCCTGTATTTACCAATACAGGCGTAGCTTTTTACGTAAATGATGAACTTGTTACGATGCGGGAAGGTGATTGCTGGTATATCAACGCCAATTTGAAGCACCGGGTAGCTAACAATGGGGATGCTGACCGAATACACCTGGTAATAGATTGTAAAGTAAACCATTGGCTTGAAGCTATATTTGAAAAAGCCGAAACGAAGTATGAATTGCAACAAGATGACGACCCGAAAACAAGAAAACAAATGATTGAGTGCCTGAGAACAATGGGAACCGAAACAGCGTTGGCGATGGCTGAGAAAATGGAAAAACAAATTCAACAGCCTGAACTAAATAAATCAGCTATAATAACTATCCCAAATAAGCTATAATATTAAAAATCTGTATATTAGTGTTTAAAAATCAAAATAAAATAAATAGATTTACATACCAATAAAAAAGCAATGGAAAATAAACCTAAACTTCCGATTACTATAGGCCTGGGTCAAGGCGAGAAAAGAACATGGATATCTCCGACCGTTGAATTAATAGGCAGAAACACAATTGAAAGCGGCCCCACATCTTATCCCCTCGAAGGCAGACACGTAATTGGCGGATCTTCTTCTTCTACTATTTTTGGTGACGGTATTGGTTCCTGATATTAATTAGTTTAATAACAAAGCCTTTTAAATAAAAATTTCTATTCCTATTTTAATTCGAATTTTTAAAAATTCATTTGAAGCATATCTGCGTTATTTTAGGTAATTTGTAGTATGAGCATTATTTACGGAAAATGCTATCTGCACCGGCAGCACGATGTTAAAAATATCCATAACGAGTTGTTGCTGATGCAAAGCAGCCTTAATCACTGGAATGCAGACCGTACCGGCACATGGCTTAATGATTCTATCGGTTTAGGCCATTTAATGCTGTATAATACCCCCGAATCCCTTCATGAGCAACTGCCATTCTATAATCCTTCCAACGCAACAAGCATTACAGCCGACGCAAGAATTGACAACAGGAACGAGTTATTTGAAAAATTAGACATCCCGCTTACTGAACAAAATGACGTAACCGATAGCACGCTGATTTTAAAAGCCTATGAAAAATATGGTGAAGATTGCGTACAGTACCTGATAGGCGATTTTGCTTTTGCTATTTACGATGAACAAAAGCAGCAATTATTTTGTGCACGCGACCAAATGGGCGTAAAACCTTTTTTTTTTTACAATGACACCGATTGCTTTGCTTTTGCTTCTGAAAAAAAGGGCATCCTGGCACTGCCAGATATCGATACAACCATTGACCGGCAATTTCTTTACAACAAGCTTATTCCATTTTATGATCAACCGGTTGATTTAACGCTCTATAAAAAAACCAAAAGGCTTCCGCCTGCCAATTCATTAACCTTCAACCTCCTTAAAAACGAATACAGTTTAAAACGCTATTGGACATTAGATACCGAAAAGCAAATTAAGCTGGATAGTGTTGAGGAATATTATGAGCAATTATTAATTCATTTCGATGAAGCCGTGAGGTGCCGCACCAGAACAGCCTTCCCGATCGGCGCTGAATTAAGCGGCGGGCTGGATTCATCTGCAATAACCGGGGCAGCCCAAAAGTTTCTGAAGCAAAACAATCAGCACTTGCTCACATTTTCAAATACCTTGCCCGATGGGGTAACCGACGAGAACCTGTTGCAAATAGATGAGCGAAAATATATGGACGAGGTTATCGCCTTCAACCAAATAGAGCAACCTGTATACGTAACCGAAAGTGTTTGGGATAACAAACAGGAAGAACTTGATTTTGCATTATATGTTGATGATGGCCTGGAAACATGGTACCCGGGCTGGCAATTACCGGGCAGAAAAGCGGCAATGGAACGGAACGTACGCACGCTTTTATCCGGGTTCCCGGGCGATCAAATGGTAACCTCGCTTTCAAAAGCCTGGTTTTTAGATCATCTGGAACAAAAAAAATATCTTAACTACATTAAAGGGGTTTCTAAACCCGGGGGGTCTTTTTCAATATTATCGCCACTAATACCGCACTGGTTTAAGTATAGGGTTAAACTTATTAAAGAGCAATTAGGTTTATACAACCAGGTTACTAAAGCTGCTTCTAAAATATACCACATCCCTGGTAAGTATAAAAAAAGACTGGAAGATTATTTATGGCGCGACCCTGTTTTCAGAGAAAGGCTCAAAAGTTTCAGGCATTGGCAAAAATATATTCTCTTAAAGCCAATAATCGCACATCGCTTAGAGAGTGAAACCAGATATAGCCTATATTTCAGGATTGAACCCCGTTTCCCGATGGCCGATATCAGGCTCACGCAGTTTTTCTCGTCTATACCCAACCATCTCAAATATGGCGGCCCATTAGGCCGGGACCTTTTCAGGCAGTCGGTAGGTAAATATCTGCCTCCGCTTATCCAGCAGCGCACCGGTAAAATGGGGAGTACCGCCCCTTTTTTAAAGCTGCCAAAAACAAAAGGGCAAAATTTACTTAACCAGCTATTAACAGAACTACCCGAAAATGAGTTGCTGAATAAAGCGGTCATATTAAAAAATATAGCATCCCCGCCGTTAAAAACCGGTGCGTACGAAAGCTGGATTAAAAGACCAATACCCACTTTAGATGTTATATACTGGTTACAGAAAAACCCGGAGGCGCTAAAAGACAATCTATAAATAGTTATAGCATGTCATGATTTCTTTATGATTTAATATAATACTGTCAACCTGCATTGCATTTAATTCGCTTTTCCAATTACCTGCTTGTCCCTTCCTGAAAAATACCGGGCTGCTGATACCCTTTTCATGAAAACCTTTTTCCCGCTCTTTTTTTTGCAATTGCTCAAAACTGCTGGCGGCAATTGCTGCTTCTATTTGTTCTTTTGCAACTTCTATGCCCATAAAAGTTAGCGCTTTGCTAAAGGTAGCTTGAGTGTCGGCAATCATGTCTTCATATCTTAAAACCATTACCGGAAATGGAAGATTACCGGTCCAGCTTTCTACATGTCCGCTCCAGCTAAGCATAAGTTGCTTAAATTGTTTGTTTACATTATAATTATCCGCCTGTACAGCTAAGGTGCCATTTGGCTTATTCATCAATGTAATGGCATCATCAATTGTACCGCCAATATGATTGGCGAATGAGCCGACAACATCTAAAGGATTACGTATGAAATATATTGCACATCTCGTACACATAGAAGGCACTAAAGGCTGGCTGTCATTTCTATAAGTATAGGCATCATGAATTTTTACAAACAAATCCTTTTTCTGGTAAAATTGTTCCAGGTAAGTAAAAACTTCCGTTTGCAGCGCCTTTGCTTCACTATCATACAGGTAAGCTGAATCCAGATCGGTAAAGTTTTCAACTATCGGTTTTGATGAAAATATGCCATTTAGTTTAATTTCATTAATATCGAGGTCGCCATCATTCAATAAAGCTGTTAAAAATAACCTAAACCATGTATTGCCGCTTTTTGGATAGGATGCAAGCCAGATAATTTTATTTTGAGCTTTTAAAACTTTATTATCCATTACGGTAAGTTTAATTCTATTAAAGAAGCTACCTGGGCTACAGAATTGCCGCGTTCTGATCTGGTAATTTGGTAAACCGGTGTTGCGGCTGTTAACATTGTAATCATTTTAAAATATACATCCCGTTTTCGCATGGCGTTCATTTGTACATTGCGATAAGTATTTTTTTGCACTTGGCTAAAGGCTGACAATGGGGATAATTTTTTTATTTGCAATCCGGCTATCTGATCGATCTTATCCAATATAAAAATCTGTTTCACCGGCTTAGCGTTCGTATTAAATTTTTCATGATAAAAACTGGCGTATTTAGGTAATTGCGGTCTTATTCTGTAATCCTCGCCGGGCACTTCAATACCAAGTTTCACAAAACTATCCTTCCACAATTTCACCATCGGGTACGAGGAAAAGGCTTTCATTATTCCATTGTCATCAGGCTTGAACACACAAATATCATCTGAAAATATTTGATATTTTTTTTGCTGTAGAATTGAAACTAATGTTGACTTGCCCGAACCTGTTTGTCCACAAAATAACACTACTCCGTCTTCATATTCAATCGCCGATGCATGTAAACAAATCATATTCCGCTGGTGCAATAGCGCAACCATGGCGTTACTTAACAAAAAAAGTCTGATACTCTTTTCATCAGCGCCGGTTAATGGCTCTACAATTATTCTGTTGCCGTTTGCTGCATAGTACTTTGCAATATTTCCAAGATTAAGCAAATATTCTGTAGCACTAATGGATACCTGTACCATGTTTACCACATCTTCTCCATTTAGCGTTGCCGGGGTAGTGCCAATGCTTATATGAACGTCCGGAGGGTTTACAAATTCAAAGGGTAATAGTTCAGGAAATTTTATTTCAGATGTTATTTTTAATCCGAAGCCCCAATAATAATACATTTTGAAATAAGGTTAATTCAGGAAATTACAATTACAATAATACTAAAAAATCAACTAAACCCTCTGTTGCGGCAACCGAAAGTATTTAAAAGACGGATTCACTATCCAATAATTTTCGATAGTTTTTTCACTGACAAGCGGGTGGTTAAGAGGTACTTTTACCTCGTTTTTGTGTATCTTGCGGGTAAGTTTAAACCTTAACTCACACTCAAACCAAACAATACCTTTAAAACAACAGTATGGAAGACTTTCCGATTAAAAACTGGATTCCCTATGAACTTAAAAATCAAGATGGAGTGTGGTTATGCAATTGGTTAAATTCTTTTGAAAAACCCTTTACCAAACCTTTTTTTGACGAAACTATTTTAGATTTAAAAAGCGAGCATGCTGCTATCTCATTTACCTCATCAAGCAATTTAGCAATGATGAAAGAATGGGCAGGCGGTATCACAGCTATTACGCCTTCTACATTCATATTTCACACATCGCGATGCGGTTCAACGCTCATTTCACAACTGCTTTCAACATCTAACAAGCATATCGTAGTTCCCGAAGTTCCGTTTTTTGACAATCTGCTTCGTTTACCTTATCAGGATAAAAATTTCTCCGAACAGGAAATATTAAACCTTTTAAGTGCTTCCATTAAGTATTATGGCCAGGTTAGAACCGGGCGTGAGCAGCGTTTGTATATTAAAACAGATAGCTGGCATATATTTTTCTATCATCAGTTACGCAAACTTTACCCAACTGTACCTTTTATCCTGATGTATCGTAACCCGGCCGAAATTTTTAATTCATTAAAAAAGATACCAGGCCTGCAATCTGTTCAGGGCCTGATCGAGCCAGCTGTATTTGGGTTTCAGTTAAAAGAAATTGTTTATCCGGATACCTATATCTCAATGGTACTTGAAGCATATTTGCGGCAATATCTTACCATAATAGAACAGGATAATTGCTTTTTATTACTTAATTATAATGAAGGCCCTATGCCAATGATAAAAAAAATAGTAGATTTTACCAATATACCACTGAGCAACACGGATACCGCTATTATGACCGAAAGAAGTTATTATCATTCTAAAAAACCCGCCGAGGTATTTTCAGAAACAATGCCGCCTTATATACCCGGATGCCTTAACAAGGCTATGGAATTATATTATCAACTTGAGGAAAAGAGATCGTGCACACGAATCTGATTATTTCAATCAATATTATAAATCATGACTAAAACAGCAATAGTTCCTTCAACCGATACCGGTAAATTGAATCTAAGACACCTTAAACGTTACTGGAATAAATCTATCTTAAAACGAAATGGCGAAATTGCCGCGGGTTCCTTTCATGATGAATGGAAAACAGATACTACATTACTAAGCGTTTTAAGGCTCGGCCTTGAACAAACAATGCAATACTTATATCAAAATTCACCATCATTTGAAGAGTTTGAAATGTGGATATTAGAAACTTCCGGCGCTCCTGATCATGAAAAGGTTGAAGAATTTAACCGGTTATTTTCTACTGAGAAAAACAACCAAACAGAAGCTGCAAAAAGAGAACTTCTTACCGAAGAAGATTGGAAATTTTGGCAGCAAAATGGATATGTTATCATCAGAAATGCCGTAGGCAGGGATGATTGCGACCAAACAATTAAAGTGATTTGTGATTTTTTGGGGATAGAAAGATATGACGCAGCCTCGTGGTATAAAGTTCATCCGGCTAAGCAAGGCATAATGGTACAGCTATTTCAACATCCTTTATTAGAAAAAAACCGCAGCTCCCCTAAAATAAAGAAAGCTTTTGAAGAATTATGGAACAGGACAGATCTTTGGCTTAATGCAGACAGGGTTGGTTTTAATCCACCCGAAACCGAATCTTATAAATTTCCGGGGCCAAAACTTCATTGGGATATAAGTATAAAGTTACCCATTCCTTTCGGAACGCAAGGTATTCTGTATTTATCTGATACCCTGGCAAATCAGGGTGCATTTACGCTTGTTCCCGGTTTTCAAAATCGGATTGAACACTGGCTGGATACCCTGACACCGGGTAATGACCCACGTAAGGAAAATTTATATGATCTGGGTGTAAAACCAATAGCTGCCAATGCCGGCGACTTTATCTTATGGCATCATATTCTACCGCATGGCAGTAGCCCAAATACCGCAACGTCGCCCAGGTTTGTTCAATACATAAATTACACGCCCGCAGATGAAAAAGAAAGTGAGGAGTGGCAATAACCACTATCGGTAAGCATTAAACAGCCCCGGTTCAGTTATAGAAAACCGTCAAACCAAAGCGTCCCAACTGAATTTTACTGTCGGTAAGTATAGGTTTAATGTCGTTAGTAACAACTTCATCAATAGCATTGGTAGAAATTAAAATAATATCAGGCTTTAACTTTTTACAAATAGTTGATAACTGGTCTTTTCCGCCATAAATTTTATAGCCATGTAAAAACATGTTATGTTTTGACTGGTCGTCATCTATCCATCCTACCGGCTTTAAATTATGCTTGTGATTTTGCAAAAGTTCTTTTATCAGCAAATAGCCACTGTCGCCTGCACCATAAATAAGTACCCGTTTTTCCGATGTGCGGTTTCGGCTAATCAGGTCGCTCACCCAACGGTAAAAAAGCCTCGAAAAAACAATACCGGTAAAGGTTAACAGAAAATCTATCAGGAAAAAATATGGCTGATAAATATTGGTTTTGCCCTTAACAAAAAGAACAACCATGAGTATAAGCGTAGCAATAAAAATGAAAACAAAATAGCCAACTACCTCCACTACTTCCATATAACGCCACATGCTGTAATAAAACCTCGATACGTAAAATAGCCCTATTTTAACGGTTATAAAAGTAGCCAATACTACATAATCGTTTGGCAGATTAATATGAACAGCATCCTTTGCAATAAAAAAAGAAAAATAAACAATCAGAATATCCGCAAATACGCCGATGATGAGCTTTTTATGAAACAGGAAAAAGCGTAGTGCCAGGTTGTTATCCAGCTTCTGCCCTTTCAGGCGTAAGTAAGACAACTTTTCTTCAGATTCGTTATATACTTTTACTTTGGAAAGTAAAAAAGAAAAAGCGAATGAAAGACCAGCAAGTAAAACAGTGCACATCAACAGGTTATTGATCTGTGTTTTATAAATTAAAATACACAATGCCCCCCATATGGCACAAATGCCATATAAAGTAAGCACCGTCTGCTTTTCACTTAACCCCAGGGCTACCAAACGATGTGAGGTATGATCCCTTCCTCCCTGGTCTATTCTTCTGCCTGCCGCAAGGCGTTTTATAGTTACC
>Ga0302312_10001284_pt1 | contig 15525 bp, 20 predicted proteins | sample III_Palsa_N2_1_FD_200529 | JGI IMG/M metagenome (GOLD analysis project Ga0302312, IMG submission 200529) | Peat permafrost microbial communities from Stordalen Mire near Abisko, Sweden - III_Palsa_N2_1 | ecosystem: Environmental > Terrestrial > Soil > Palsa > Peat permafrost | place: Sweden... | reverse complement strand
CGGTTTGATAGGAGCAAAATACGGCAACTCCATGAAATTCTCAGGATACCGCCATAGTTTTTAAAAGGCTGATAGACGTGGGCATTATCGTCCAGGGGAGAAGGACTCGACGACGGTATACATCCCCGGCTCGAAAGTAGCTATTTCCATGGCCTGCTCCAGGAATGGGGCGGCAGCCGGATTACCCCGCATCTTATTGTAGTCTTCAAGACTCGTCCATTGTGCATACATGGTGACCTTGGTACCATTCAAGCTGGCATGGAGACTTGATGAAACAAATCCCGGGTTTGTTTTGACGATGTGTGTGGCCTTGATTAACAGATCAATCAGCTTTTGTTGGTTGGCAGGGGCCACTGTAAAAATATTGATCAGGGTCAGGTAGCCGTTGTCTTTGGAAATGGTAGTCATGACGGGGGAGCTTTGGGAGCAAAGGTAGAGTGTTGTGCACTTATACGCTTTGTTGAAAAGCTCAATTTGGAAGGCTCTCCTTGCATCGCTTACACTTTTTCAACTTTACAAATAAAGCAACAGGCCTCAGCGTTTCTTACGTGGAAGTACTCCACTTCCACGTGTTCTTCGAATAACTTTGGAATTAATAGGTCTATATCGTCATCCCCCACCAATCTGGTAAAAACCATTTTCTGTTCTTCGTCGTAACCAATAAGCGTCAAGGGAAAACTCTCTTTGTCGGCTTTGATTTCAGGAGGGAATCGGTGGACGTCTTTATAGGCCTCCACATCGTTCTTGTGAATGAATATTGGTCCGGGCTGATCAAAGGCATTGTCAAAACGAAACGGACTGTGAGATAAAAGTAATCTTACGTCGTTGCCAATGGCAAAAGGTTTTAAAGAAACCCTGCAAGGTCCCTTGCCGGTTGCTACCTGTTCGACTATTTCATGACCAAAATCATCCCTCTGATTTTCACGAAGTTTTCTGGCATATTCCTCACTTAGAGGAACAATTCTAAATTGTTTCATTTGCAGTAAATTTTTATTCCACAAATGTAAAAGGAGGGAGACGGTGTAAAAACCCGAAACTTGCTGATTCCATGGACAACGTCGGAAAGACGGTAGGTTTGCTGAATAGTGCTAATACCGAAAGCGGCGATGAAACAATGGCTAGTTTGCGAACGGCGGCGCTCCTTGACAGGAGCCCTGGGTACTACCGCAGATCCAACTCTGATTGCTATAGTCCTGCTCCGCCACATTTGGATAGAGAAGGCCGTTTATATAGAGCAGATAGGGGAAGTCGTTGTACTTCCCATTGTAGCCATTATTTTCCTGCACCTGAGAAAACATATTGATTCTTATGCCATTTTCAGTTCGCTGGAGCATCCAACCGGTTCTGTCGAGTGACGGGAATAAATAGTTGACGTTGAAAGCGCAGCCGCCGCTAGGCACCGGGATGTTGGCATCTCCCGGAAGAAGGGTAGACGGTCCAACCACCATGAAAAATGACGCGGCCTTTAGCCAGTCTACCGTATCGTGAGGTGCAAGGGATGGAATAGTGGTGACTACATTCGATCCCAGCATCGTGACTAAAGCTGAGTCAGGAAAATGCAGTTCAGGTGTCGAATCTACTACCCGGTTGCTTGAATCATACACTACAAAGCGCCAGCTAACCTCGTTGCCCTTCCCTAAGTGAATTGGGTTTGGATCCATTTTTGAGCACGCCGCGATGGATACGATTGCCAGAATGAGAAGCAACTTTTTCATGACATACCATTTGAAGGCTGAAGTTACAATGATTACTTTTCCTTTGCGTCCCGTTAAAACACCCAATTTTGCCTTATATTTAAGTCAAAGCAATCTGACAAACCGTGTCCATAGATAAATTATTTGCCAGTTTTGATAGGTACCTCCCTCTGGACGAACCGGAAAGAGCAGATTTAAAAGAGAGAACAATTGAACGGAGGATTAAACGAAGACAGCTCATTCTGACCGAAGATGAGGTGTGCAGGCATTACACTTTTGTCGCGGATGGATGTTTCAAGGTATTCCAGGTCGACAAAAAGGGCGTAGAGCACAATCTGCAATTTGCCGCGGAGAATGACTGGATCATGATCATCGACAGCTTCTATTCCCAAAAGAACAGCAAAGTAAATATTGAAGCGATCGAACCTTCGACTATTTTCCAGATAAGCAGGCCGGACCTTATTTATTTTTTCAGAACGTATCCAAAGTTCGACAGAAATTTTAGGGTAATCGTGGAGACAAGATTCGCCGAGATGGAAAACCGATTGTTGCAAATTGTCAGCTCTACCGCTGAAGAACGGTATCTTGCCTTTCTACATCAATATCCTGCGTTGTCGCAAAGATTGCCCAATACCCAAATCGCCTCCTATTTGGGAATCACCCCTGAATTCCTGAGCATGATCCGTAAGGAAATCTCACAGAAAAGAGGTCACCCTTAAACTATCTTAAGCCTGTTTATTAAACTACCTTATAAGTCGGTTCCATGATTGGGCGCTAATTTGCGCTAAATAAAAAAAATCATGGAAGACGTACTACAATTTAGGGAAAGCTATGAGCAAAAGCCTCACCCCTATGACAATGAGCCAACAGTATCCATCAAGCAGGTGATCATCGAAGGAGTAAACTGTTACTGGTTTACCCCGGAAAACCCGTCCCCGGACAGAATAATTATTTACGCACATGGCGGCGGCTTCGCTGCGGGGTCTATCAGAACGCACGGAAGGATGGTCAGTCACTTTGCAAAGGAACTACAGGCAGGAATTCTTTTTGTAGACTATGCCTTGGCGCCGGAGAATCCGTTTCCCGCCGGCCTGAATGACGTATTAACTGTTTATCAGGAATTAGCCAACCGCTATCCGGGATATCAGATAGACCTCATTGGTGACAGTGCCGGCGGCAGTCTGGTCATTTCCGCCATTGGAGAAATGCTCAAGACCCACCTCTCGTTGCCCGACGCCGTCGTATTGATTTCTCCATGGGTCAGCCTGGAGTGCGACTATCCGTCGATTGAAGGAAACGCCCAGCTAGACCCCATCCTGAACAAGGACATGCTCCAAATGTTTGCCCGGGCTTACACGGGGACCGTCCCCCTCGAAGTGTCGAGCCCGAAAAAAGCATCGTTTACCCAATTTCCGCCCGCGCTCATTATGGTGGGTGCCAATGAAATACTGCTGGATGACAGTAAGTATCTTTATAATGACATAAAAGGCGTTCAGAGCAAGTCCAGGTTGAGTATCTACGACGATCAACCCCATTTGTGGCTGAAGAAGGACATCCACAAAGAAGCCTCCCGGCGGGCATTGGCCGAGATCGCCGAATTCCTTAGGGCATGAGGATCGAAAATCGAGATTAACCGCGAAACTATGATCACAAAAAAGAGCCATACAGCAAATAATAATTGAGCCATACACCAAATACATTCCCTTAAAAAATGTCCATCTTTGCAAAAGAAACTCTCAAGCGAAGATGGATATTCTATTAGCCGAAAAACGATGAAAGGAAAAATAATGCCTGTGACACAGGTTTTGGAAGACAGCTTTGTGTATTCTTGCACTTTTGAGCAGCAATACAGCAGCAATGAGCAATTTTTACCGCACCACGTTTTGGCATATCAGTTTTCGGGTGAAACACATATTCAGCATCAAGATGGCAAGCTGACTTTAAAAAAGGATCAAACACTATTGGCGCAAAAAAATCAATTGGCAAAATCTATAAAAATTCCTGCCACAGATAAAGTATATAAAAGTATTTCTGTAATAATAACGGATGCAGCTTTGCGGCAATATGCAAGGGATAACTCAAATCACGAAAACAAAAATTATACAGGCAAAAAAAACATTTTGCTAAAGCCGGATGCACTGCTGAAAAGTTATTTTAAATCGTTATTACCTTATGTAGAGCAATCTGAAAAAATAAGCAAAAAACTGGCAGCTATTAAAACTAATGAAGCAATAGAACTGCTGTTACACCTGGATTCTTCTTTGAGATCCTTTTTGTTTGATTTTTCAGAGCCATATAAAATTGACCTGAAACATTTTATGTTACAAAACTATCATTACAATGTACCGATAGAACACTTTGCAAAACTAACGGGGAGAAGTTTAGCCGCATTTAAAAGAGATTTTGGCCACACCTTTCAAACCTCACCACGCAAATGGTTGCAGGAAAAAAGGCTGACAGAAGCATACCATCTTATTAAACAAAAGAAACGAAAACCCGCCGACATTTATCTGGAGGTTGGCTTTGAAAACATTTCTCATTTTTATACTTCATTTAAACAAAAATTTGGCGTAACACCCGCCAGCATTGAGTAATCAACAAAACTTTTGGTAACCTTAATACAAGCGCATGTTCGCAAAAAAGAAAACACCTACCATAACCAGCTATACTTCAAATCCAGCTCTCGCAACTGTTAAACCTGATTGGAAAGGCACTCCACTCGATGAGGATGGTTTATTCATGAATCACGAGCACGCATGGAAGCTTGATTTCGGTAAAATATTTAGGTACATAACGCACCGTAATCCACAGAAAGGAATAAAAAAACAAGATACCTGGCGAATACCTGTTCTCAAAGATGATCAATGGCTGACAGACCCAGCGGACAAGATTGTATGGCTGGGCCATGCCAGTTTTTTCATTCAGTTGTCAGGAATTCGCATGCTGATAGATCCGGTGTACGGTAGCCTGCCAGGCGGTAGGCGCTTTTCGGATATGCCGGTTGCTTCTAATAAACTACTGCATATTCACTACATATTAGTCTCGCATGCGCATTACGACCACTGCGATAAAAGCAGCATAAAGTTGTTAACTAATAATAACCCGGAAGCTCAGATACTAACCGGACTAAAACTGGATGGCTTAATTAGTAAATGGACGAGCAATAAAATACAAACTGCCGGGTGGTATCAACAGTATCAACTTGAGAGCGGCCTAAAAATTACATTCCTACCGTCGATACATTGGGCGAACAGGACCCTTCTTGACGAGAACACTACTCTCTGGGGCGGATTCATGATTGAGAAAGATGGAAAATGCATCTATTATGGGGGAGACTCCGCCCATGGATCATACTTCAACGATATTGGAGCGCTTTTTAAAGATATTAACGTAGCCCTCATAGGTGCAGGCGCATACGCTCCCGCCTGGTTTATGGGACCAATGCATCAAAACCCTTATGATGCGGTGAAAGCATTCCACGCAACACAGGCAAAAACATTCATACCATTTCACTACGGCACATTCGACTTATCAGACGAGCCATTAGGAGAACCTGAGCAAATACTGAATAAGCTCAATGCGGAGGATGAAATCGAAAACGTGCTAAAGATTCTAACGTTGGGTGAGGTATTTTACTGTTAGTAAAACTCAAAGAAAATTGAGCCTTTGAGCAAATTGTTTTTGAGCCGCATAGAAAGCTTTATGACGTTTCTATTGGAGACTTTTGCATAAACAAAAAAAGTCAAAATGAAGGCGATCAATAAAATCTACGTCAATGGTGAATTCGTAACGCCACACGGCACGCAAGTGCTCGATATCATAAGCCCGGTTACCAACCAGAAAACAGGAGAAGTCACGTTAGGTGACGAAGTTGACACTCAAAATGCTGTTGCCGCAGCGAAGGAAGCGCTTAAAACATTCTCAAAAACAACCAGGGAAGAACGTATTGCTTACCTGGAGAAATTACGTTCAGTTGTAAGCAGGCACGCAAAGGATCTAACAGATATAATGGTGGAAGAATATGGCGGAACATTTCAGTTCTCTTCAATGGTCACACAAAATATGCTTAATGATATTAGTGCAATGATCGACACACTGAAAGTTTTTAAATTTGAACAACCCGCCGGAAACTCAAAAGTCTATTTGCAACCGGTAGGTGTCGTCGGTATCATTATTCCATGGAATATGAGCAACGGATTTATTGTTACGAAGCTTTCTACAGCTATCGCAGCCGGTTGCACAGCAGTGGTAAAACCGAGCGAAATGAGTGTACAGCAAACACAAATAATGGCTGAATGTTTCCACGAAGCCGGTTTGCCAAAAGGAGTCGTCAATTTCGTAAATGGTTTAGGGGATGTAGTTGGTGCAGAAATCACCCGTAACCCGGATATTTCAAAGATCGCTTTCACCGGCTCGACGGCTGTCGGCAAAGTCATTGCAAAAGGAGCTGTTGATTCGATGAAACGGGTTACGCTGGAACTGGGCGGAAAATCACCAAACATTATCCTGGATGACGCCAATTTGGAAGAAAGTATCCCAACAGCCATTTTAGCTGCCTATCTAAACAGTGGCCAAGCTTGTGCAGCCGGTACTCGTTTGCTGGTTCCGGAAAGTAAATTAGACGAAGTAAATGCAATAGCCAAAGCAGTAGTGCAAAAAAACATCAAGGTTGGTGACCCAAAGGACGCTGACACCGTCGTAGGACCAATGGTGAATAAAAAGCAATGCGAACGGGTGGAAAATTACATCAGGATTGGTCAGGAGGAAGGCGCAACCTTATTGATCGGTGGCGAAGGAAAGCCTCAGGGCTTAGAAGCGGGGAACTTTGTAAAGGCCACTATTTTTACCAATGTAAAAAATAACATGCGCATTGCTCAGGAGGAAATTTTCGGACCGGTATTATCTATCATCCCCTACAAAAATGACGATGACGCTATCGCGATAGCCAACGATACCACTTACGGGTTACATGCTTACATCTTCTCTGCCGATAAAGAAAGGGCTTATCGCATGGCATCCCGGCTGGATTCAGGAAGAGTTTGCATTAATGGCCTTTCACATGATTCCAAAGCGCCCTTTGGCGGCTTCAAGCAATCGGGAATAGGAAGAGAGTACGGCGCCTTTGGTTTAGAAGAATATTTAGAGCCCAAAGCCATTTTAGGATAGTTATTGACGTACATCAGAGGGATATACTTAAAGACTCAAAGGTCCTTTTGTAATTAGAAAGCCAGCAAACGTGCTTCGTTGCTGGCTTTTTGCTTTTTAGTTACACCAGGGCCAACGCTTCTAAAAAAATATTTGCGTAACTCGAAAGTTACCTATACATTTGAGTAACTTAAAAGTTACCCATAATGACAAAAACGATCAAACACCAATTTTTCTTCCCCCATCCGCCCCAAACAATCTGGGACTACCTCACGAATTCCGAACTGCTGGAGCTCTGGCTCATGAAAAACAATTTCCAGCCTATCCTCGGGTTCGACTTTCAATTCCGGATCAACCCGATCCCAAGCCTGGACTTCGATGGTATCGTCTACTGCAAGGTGCTGGAGATCATTCCATTCAGGACGCTATCGTATTCCTGGACGGGCGGCACCGGTAACGGCAAGATCACGCTGGATACGGTGGTCGTATGGCGGCTGGAACCGACGGAAAAAGGCACGGAGCTTTTCCTCGAGCATAGTGGCTTCGGAAAACTGGAAAACGTGAACTTCTTCGCTGGCATGAACGATGGCTGGATCAAACAGGTTCAAAAGATCACCGATCATTTAAACGCGCTACCACATGGCAACAGCAAAGCTTGATGCCTTCCAGGTCATCGGCGACCCCAGCAGGAGAAAGATGCTCATGTTGCTCTCGGAGGATAGCCTGACCATCAACAGCCTGGCGGAAAATTTCCAGATGAGCCGGCCCGCCGTTTCGAAGCACGTCAAAATCCTGTACGGTGCGGGGTTCATCTCCATCAAGGACGTCGGCCGGGAACGGTATTGCACCCTGCAAAAAGATGGATTCGAAGAGCTGCAAGCCTGGCTCGCTTACTTCGACCAGTTCTGGGCATCGAGATTCAAAAAATTACAAAATCTATTAAACAACAAAGCATGACAACACAGGAAGTCGCAGCGCGGTTCAACGAGCTCGCGCAGCAGGAAAAATGGTTCGAGATCCAGGATGAGTTCTTTGCGGACAATGTAAGAAGCGTCGACCCGCCCCACTCCCCGTATTTCAGCTATGCGGAAGGAAAGGCGGCCGTTCGCCAGAAAGGCGAGGGCTTTGTGAGTAAGGTCCAGGAGGTTCATGGAGTCTACACGACGCAGCCCGTTATCGGCGGCAATCATTTTTCGGTCGGCAGGGGCATGGACATGACGGTGGAAGGCTTTGGAAGGATCAAGATCGATGAGATCATGTTATATGAAGTCAAAAGTGGAAAGATCGTGCTGGAACAATTCTTTTATTAATACTCCATCCGGTATCAAAAAAGTTTGGAACAATTCTTCTATTAAGAACTCTCTTCTCTATTCCAGCTAATCGGTAGTCCGTTCCCATCAATTAGAGCAATATAGTAATTGAAGTACACTTTAACCAGGACTTCAGCAAGCAGGCTATTGCCGCTAATATTTATAACGTATACAAATTTAAACATGAAAAAAAAGTTATCTTAATTACAGGAACAAACAGTGGTTTTGGCTGGCTTGCGGCTAACAGTTGTGCTGCCGCAGGGTACAAAGTCTATGCGACTATGCGCGATACAAAAGGTCGAAATGCTGAAAAAGCAAGGGCCCTGGCTCAGCAGGTTAACATAGAGGTATTAGACATGGAAGTCACAAATGGAAAGTCTGTGTCTGATGCGGTCGCAACTATTATTGAGAAAGAAGGCAGGCTCGATGTGGTGGTCAATAATGCAGGAGTCGTCACGGTGGGCATTGCTGAAACGTATACAGACAATGACTTGGACAAAGTAATGGATGTAAATGTGAAAGGACCGTGGAGGCTCATCAGAGCAGCGCTACCTCAAATGCGCAAGCAGGGAGAGGGATTAATCATTAATATTTCCAGCGCAGCAGGTCGTTTTCCTGTTCCTTTTCAATCGGTTTACAACAGTACAAAATTTGCTGTCGAAGGCTTAACCGAAAGCTTGCATTACGAAGTAAAACCCCTGGGTGTGGATGTTGTAATGATACAACCCGGCGCGTTTCCTACCGAGATCTTTGCAAAGATAATGACCGGTTCAGATGCTACAGTAATTGCCGGCTATGGTGATCTGGCAAGAATTCCCGAGCAGATGGGGATAGGTATCGGCCAAATGTTTGAGGCACTGAAGCCAAATCCTCAATTGGTTGCCGACGCAATTGTGCTATTAATTAATACGCCAGCCGGAAAAAGGCCTTTGAGGACGGTGGTAGATCCTGTAACCGGCAGCATCATTGAAATGGCAAACGAGCAAGTAAAGGAGCAATACGGCCACTTTTTAAGTGCGTATGGGATGTCGAGTTAAGTGTCGTATAAAAGTTCGGAAATAAACAATCATGTTAAAAAATAAATAATCATGCTTTTAAAGAATAAGAACGCAGTCGTTTATGGAGCAGGAGGCGCTGTCGGCGGTGCCGTAGCAAAAGCAATCGCCTTGGCCGGCGCTAAGGTTTTTCTCACGGGTCGCAAAAAGAAGCCGCTTGAAGACCTGATCAAAGAGATAGTAAAATTAGGCGGCGACGCTGAAATGGCATTAGTCGACGCACTTGACGAGTAGGCTATCAATAAGCATCTTGATAGTATCGTGGAGCAAGATGGCCACATCGATATCTCATTCAATGCCGTAGGGATTCCCCATACCGGCATCCAGGGAATTCCGATGGTGGACCTGTCAATCGAGAACTATATGCTCCCGATCCAGACTTATGCAAAAACAAACTTTTTGACAGCCAAGGCAGCCGCAAGGCATATGATATCGAGCAAGTCTGGTGTCATCCTGACTATAACGGCCACACCAGCCAGGCTGGCCTACCCTCAGGTTGGAGGCATGTCGGCTTCCTGGGCCTCTATTGAAGCTCTGTCCCGAAACCTGGCCGCTGAACTGGGCCCGCATGGCATCAGGGTCAATTGTCTTCGGTCGAATGGCATACCAGAGACACCCCTGATAAGCGAGGTCATGTCTCTTCAGGCAAAGGCATCCGGCATGGCCGACTCCTCGGAGTTTATTACTGCTATGGCAAGTCATACCTTATTGAGAAAACTGCCCCGACTCACCGATATAGCGAATTGGGCCGTTTTCCTGGCCTCGGATCAGGCCGGAGTTATGACCGCAGCAATCATTAACCTCACCTGCGGTGAAATTGTTGATTGATCCGCGATATTGCTTTACTTGGGGGGGATTACCTACGGTGATCACTTAAGTGGTGGGGCTTCGCTATTTCCGACTTTATCCCGCTCCGCAGCGACCTTTACGTTAGGCGCATAAGGGTTTATTTCTTTTTCATCTTTATTTGCTTTGCTCTTTTCCTATACCATGCAATGCCATCAACTTGATTGGCTTTATCATATTTTCTTATCGTATCATGATAAGACAGGAAATCCCAATACTCCTTTTGCCTTAACCTGTTTTCAGGTAAAGAAGGGCCCTCACCCAATTGATAGAGTTCGATATAGACAGGGCCCTTTTCCAGGTCTTCCTGCCTGGCATATTTAAATTTTCTTAGATCTTTTAGCCTCAGCACTTTGTCGAAACCCTGCCCAAACCACATAAGGGGTGCTGCCATGAAGGTGACACTTCTTACCGTTTGCATCCTACCCCAGTTTTTAGCGGTGTCTATAATCCGGTCGCCCACGTCATTTCGCGCCAGCACAACCCCATCAGGCAGCGGTTCTTTGCTAAACTCATTATAGTTGGTATTGGATTGCTGCGTAGCGTCGTTTGAGTCATAGCAATAACAATAAATAAGGTTTTCATGCTTTAATAAAGAAGTAAATACCTGGCTGCTTATAAGAAAATCCAAAGTCTCTGTATTACTCCAATTTAATAGGAAGGTCTTTCCAATCGTCTCATCCGTTCCATCCTCTATATTTAAGCGAATTCTAACCCAATTATAGGCCTCGTTATTTCCCAGGTCGTCATACAATGCGTTTTTAATTGTCACGACCCCTGGCTTTTCATTCGACAACAAAGAAATAATTTTCTCCGCGTCAAAAGACAAATCCTCCTTTCGCTTTTTAAATTCATCGAAAAAAACATCAAAGTACAACGGCTCAAATCCCAATTTTTGCAGAATGTCTTTAAGGACTATTCCGAACCCGGATTCATCATACCTGATTAAAATTTCGCATCCATATCTCATTATGGTGATTTTGTTTTTATTTGATCGACTAGATTATACAGCATCTGGTAAAGGTCACTTCTTGCATATAAGTGTCCCTGGCCGGCAAACAATTCAAAATTAGATAAAAAAGATTAATTTCAAATCCCACACAATTCAAAGCAGTAGCAATGATTATGAAGGCAATACATATCATAGGTTTATTTTTAATAGAGACCTTTCTTCAGATACTTTATTATACTGTATTCATCAGATATTTTGAAGAGTTTAGGTGGGATGATAGGATTGGGAAAATATTCGGAGACTCATTGTATGTTTTTGGCAGTCTAAAGGCAGTGTTTGTTCTACCCATTTATCTTTTATTTTACCTCCTGGGGGCGAAAAGGCTAAGTGCAGGACTGTCGGTGGCGCTGACACACGGTGCTCTTTTTTTTGTCCTTTTGATTGTGGGTACTATTGTTCTGCCTGTGAGTTTTTTCGGCAACCTGTATGACCCCATATTTCTGACGGGTATAGCTTTTGGGGTGGCTTTCTTTTATTCGAAGATCTTTTCTTTTCCCAATCGGTCAGTGAGCGTACCGTAAAGCACCTGCTATTCATGTATGATAAGATTATAAGCGTTATAGTTTTTTGTCTGCAAATCGAACAAATATCTTCCAGTCGAACTGCCAGTAAAGCCGTTATGATCGAAAAGGTGATGACCTGTTCCCAAACGGCATAGAGAAAAGCCTGCCAGTTAAACCCGCCGGAGAACCATTCAATGGAGGTCAGGTCTCCCGGAAAATATATTTCCTGGGCGGGAAAGCGGCTGCCCCCACCGCTTCGTCGATTTATTCGGTCGCTGGTCGATTGGGGTCCACGCCCCCGCCGCCCAGTCCATAGATTTGTCCTTATAAATCAACCTATCTATGCGCTTCCTTCCTCTTGTATTTTTTTGCGGTATAGTAACCCTGTTCGTGAGTTGCAAGAGTGGTGAACTCCAATAACCAGGCCGGCAGCAGTTGGACAGACTCCCTTGTTTTGAACAGTGATGGCAGTATCGCAAAAGATCTATCCAGGGAGAGCACGACTTCCGGAAAGACCATCTACACCTACGGCAGCGGGGCGGAAGTCGAATCTTATGTCAGCCAATATTACACGACGTCATGGAGTACGCCGGAGCAGTCCGATTTTACATTCGCTGGTGGGGACATGATCAAAGATGATGCCGGTACTACCTATACCTACTACGACAATCAGTCTTATAAGGCAGGGGACTATATATAGTTGGACCAATTGGAACAATACGGCGCCAGCGCCTTTGTCATCAAATCGGTACACCTGGTCAAATCGATGACCGATGTCCTTGGTAACAACACTACGTTCGCTTATACATTCGATAAGACGGGGAAGATAACGGCCATTCAAATGAGCGGCGCCCTAACAGAAGAAATAGACATCGTATATGCCTGTCAGAATTAATAAAACAAAAATCAACCCTTATATGCGCATCCTTTCCCTTATCTTTTTTTGCAGTGCATTAACTCTGCTCGTGAGTTGTAAGAAAACTGGCAGCAGCGCGTCTGTTTGTAAAATAGCCGCCATACAATATGACGATGGCGAATCCTATTCTTTCACCTATGACGCACAAGGAAGACTGCAATCAGAAAAGTATGTCAATTCCACCGGCTATACGAATATGAACTTTCAATACGGAACAAACCTGGCAGTGAGGGTTTCTACTGACGAATTGGGCAATAGCTGGAAGGATTCCCTCTTTATAAACAGCGATGGCAGCGTGGCAAAGGATCTTTTTTCGAGGCCCTCCGACTCTGATAAGGCCGCCTATACGTATGGCAGCGGGTCAGAAGTCCAGTATGAATCTTACCAATCTTACAGTACTACGGTCAGCCCTGTATACTATTACAATTATACCTTCGCTAACGGCGATATGACCATAGACGGTGCGGGAGACACCTATACCTATTACACCGATGAGCCCTACCAGGTAGGTGACTACACACAGCTGACCCAATTCGAAGAATATGGGGTCGGGAACTTTGTCACCAAGTCGGCACACCTCGTCAAATCGATGTCGAACCGTCCTGGCGAAAACGTTACGTTTGCCTACAACTTTGATAAGACGGGGAAAATAACTTCCATCCAATTGGGCGGCTCAGCGACTGAAGAAATCGATATCATATATGCCTGTCAAAATTAAGGGCGTCCGGAATGCCCCTTTAATATCTCCTTTTCCTTTTCGCTCAGACTATTCATCTCCCTGTGGCAGATCTTGTCCAGGATATAACCAGTCGTTTGCGGGTCGTTGGTTGATCTCAGTACTTCGCTCCCTTGCTTATCAGTTACATCCGGAAGCGGATTTCCCCAGGATTATCTTGCGGTGTTGCAGCCCCCACAAGATCATAGTTTCGGCTACCAGGGCAAATGATTCGCCATGCACAGTGATCAGGTATTCGACTTTTACCGGAATCGCTGGGTCGACAATACGGCTAACCAGCCTGTTCATTTCCAGTTCCTTCAATTCCTTTGAAAGCATCTTGGAAGAAATGCCAGGGATGTCCCGTCGTATTTGCGTGAAGTAAATGGTCTTATCCTTATTGATGAAGAGATAGAGCATGATCTGGATCTTCCATTTACGTCCCCAAATGTCTCCGAAATCCCGCAAAGATAACATCAGTTCTTTACAATCCTCTATAGTGCCTTTGGATGGGTCCATAATTCATTCCAGGTTAGCTTTTGCTTACCAGGTTAACTGGAGGTAACCAGTATAAATTTACAATAACCCCTTTATATTTTTGCATAAAACTATGCCCCAAACTCTCCAACAGGCAGCTACGGTCCTGAGCGTAATTACCGGCAGCTTTTTTCTGCTCGCCGGGCTTTTGAAAATTTTCGGAAACCAACTACCTTTTTGGAAATGGGCGAAGACAAGCTACCTGCTGCGTTACCCTGTTTGGGTGTATTATGCTTCAGGCCTTATCGAGATCGCGACGGGCCTTGGCATTTTAATTAAGCCTTTCCGGTTTTGTTCGGCCCTTATTCTCATTCTGATGATCCTTTTGTTAAGCATTCACCCCCGGAAACCAAAAGAAAAAGCATCAGGTATATGGAGTGCCCTGATCTCTATATTGATTCTCGGCTTCATCGCCTATATGGCGTAAACTTCTGACAAAAAGACCAAGGCCGAAGAACGCGGGGAAATAAAAGAAACCCAATTGCGCGCACTCCGTGCGTGTTCATTTTTTACTCTCGTTCGCTCCAGTAAACTACTTGACCAAGCCTGTCCTGTCGCTGGTCGATTTAAAATGTCGTTTGTCTAATGATCATTTTGGGGCATCGAGGCAGCACGTAATTTGGAACAAGCGATTTTCCGAATTATTCATTTTAAATGTTTTCCGAGGATCTATAGATCGCTGGCTTTGACTTGTTAAAAATGAACATTTATACAAATATCATGAAAATTAATACGCTTATAAAAACGACCTGTCTGGCAGTGGTGATGTTGGTAACTGCCTGTAGTAAAGACAAAAATGCGGCCCCTGGTGGGACCAGTTTTACACAATATTATATTGCGGGACAGTATAGTGCTAATCTTTCATCTACTGCTACTAATGTGCCTGTTCCCTATGCCATCATCTTTAATTCTGACTCAAAATGTACCTTTGCAGACGCTGTTTTTGGGGTTGTAGAGGGCAGTTACACCTATTCCAACGACCATTTGGTCACCAATTTCGGTCAAACTGGGGGTTCTCTTATAGCCACTTTTGATTTTACCGTCACAAACGGCACTATCATCCAAGCCTCACCTGATGGACTGGGCTTGCTTACTTATAAACTTGAAATAACCCCTGCCACCAATGCCTTTAGCAACGGTCAATATACCGGCGGCGTTACCACAGTAGACGGTACTTATATCGCTTATCTTTCCTTTTCAGACAGCCAGTTCAATATCGGTCAGTCCGGCTATAATACACCAGATATAGTTTATACTTTGCAAAATAACGCAGTGGCAACAAGAGTATTCAATAACGTTACCAGTGTATTTGTATTTGATAACGGCGCGGTAATGATGATGAATTATATTCCACCTGCTGCAGTTAACGGCAGTTCGGCTTATGAATACGGCACGTTGACCAAATAATGAATGATACTGGTCAAAAAGTAAAAAATTGTTAATCCTCCTTGTCGGCTTCAAACAAAAAATGCCCCCTACGGGGCACAAAAAGCAAGATGTCTTTACCTGCCTTGTGTTTTATTTCATTTATTCTGTCAGAAAGGTTGTCGCTAATAATTTTTGTATTAGTCAAACCCGCGTCTTTCATTGTTTTTGATAAGTGGGAATATCAAAATAAATAGATCGTACAAGGATACAAGCTTTTTTTGGCGCGGCTAATGCATACATAACAGAGGCGTTGGTCTTCGGTCAATGCTATCGGATTATCGAGGTGATAGTAGTTCGGGAAGTGGCCTTCCTCCATTCCTAATAAAATTACAGCTTCAAATTCAAATCCCCTGCTACTACGCCT
>Ga0302312_10001282_pt1 | contig 15567 bp, 16 predicted proteins | sample III_Palsa_N2_1_FD_200529 | JGI IMG/M metagenome (GOLD analysis project Ga0302312, IMG submission 200529) | Peat permafrost microbial communities from Stordalen Mire near Abisko, Sweden - III_Palsa_N2_1 | ecosystem: Environmental > Terrestrial > Soil > Palsa > Peat permafrost | place: Sweden... | reverse complement strand
TCCTGCCCTAATCTGGTGGCATCCCGTGTGATCTTCCGTTGCTTCCTCACACTAAAACGCCACCCCGTGAAAAGTGGCGTTTGGGCGGGTCGGCTGGATCACGCCAAGAGCTTCGCTTGGGAGCACAACGACGCTTTGAAGCATGCTGAGCCAGAGCGCAACAAGACAGACCGTGTAAGCCTACGGCGCGCCCGTTGTATGTTCGATTTGTTCACGTTCCAGACGGGGACAGATTGGTTACCATCGGCGCGTATCTTCAAAGGGAGAAATCGAATGAACGGACATCTCACGCCCGCGCTGATCGCATCGAGCCTTACCGCTCTCTTTGCCTTGGGGATCTCCCAGCAGACCCACGCGGCCGACTACACACCCATCTCCGAAACATGTGGCGCCACCACAGCGACCCTCCAGTGCAAAGCAGGGAGCCGTGATTGCACGCAAACCACCCTCAATCTCAAGACGGCCGACGGTAAAACCGTGCCACTGGAAAAACCCAAGGGCTTGGAAAAGCAGTACACGGCCGTGGGCCTGGCGTGTGCGAAAGCGATCGACCAAACACCCTACGTGAAGGTGGAATACGGCGAACTTCCGCGCGGTTGTGAGTATTGCGAGTGGGTTGCCTTGTATGACACTAAAGGCACGCTGCTCACGCACAACGATCCCGCCATTCTCATTGATGAGACCCGCGGCACGGATGACAACAAGTATCCCAACAACAAAGAATTTACCACCTTGGCCAAGAAGCTCGGTTTGCCAAAAACCAAGTATCACTACCTGCAAGCGGGCGGCTGAAACGCCATCGACAAGACAAGGAGATGTTAGATGTCGGATGAAATTTACACCTCGATGATCCAGCACCGTGGGTTCCCCTACCGCGATGACCAGCTGGCAGATCAAACCCACTACAGCGATCCGATTGACCACGCACCGGGACGACTGGCGGGCAACTCGCGCATCGTCGGTGATGCCTCTCCAGAGGTTCAATCTCGCGTCATTGATGCCCTCATTGCCTCATCCGAAAAGGCGGGATTGACGCCACACGAAACGGCTTACGTGTTAGCCATCGCGCGAAAAGAATCCGGCTTCAATCCGGATGCCGCCGCAGGCACGACAAGCGCGTATGGCTTGGGCCAGACGGTGGATCGGACAGCGGCCGCGTATGGCATCACCGACGCCAACAAGGACAACCTGGAGATGCAAAGCGACGTCCTGGTCGCGATGTATAAAGACAACGCGAAGCTGGCGGCCGATCGGGGGCAAGGTGAAGAATACATTTACAAATATCACCACGACGGTCCAGCGCACAATTCCGGCGGTCTCGACATCTCGAAAAAAGACGTGGTGGGCCACATTCCCGCGATCGAAACGTTTGTTGAAGAGCACCAGAAAAAGTATGGGGTGACACCACCGGGCCCATCGCTTGCCGTGAAAGTAGCCCCCGAGGGTCACCACCACGGTGCATCCCATGCGCACGGCGCCTCACTGGAGCAAGGCGCAAAAGGTGACCACGTCGGGAGCCTGCAAGAAAACTTGAAAAAACTCGGCTATCAAGATGCCCACGGCCGTGACTTGGTCGCTGATAAAAACTTCGGTCCAGGCACCAAAGCCGCTGTCGAAAAATTCCAAGCGAACCATGGATTGACGGTGGACGGAAAAGTCGGGACCAAGACCTTGGACGCCATCCAGAAACAGAGCGAACAAGCGCCCACGGCCACGCCCACGAAATTGTCAGACGCCAACCACCCCGATCACGCGCTCTATCAACAAGCCCGCACGGCCGTGGGCAAACTGGACGCCGAACAGGGGCGCCCCTCAGGCCCCCACTCCGACAACATCTCTGCCGCGTTGACCGTCGCCGCGAGAAAAGATGGGCTGACTCAAATTGACCGTGCGGTGTTGAGTGAGGACGCCAGTAAAATTTTCGCGGTTCAGGGCCACGGCAATACGCCCTTCAAGCAATATGCGGGCGTGGAGACGGTCCAAGCCGTCAACACACCAGTCGAACACAGCACATTGCAGTGGTCGCAGATGCAACAAACGCAAACTCAGCAGGCGGCCCAACAGCAGGTGACGCAGCAAAACACGCAGCAACAGACACCGCAAAACCCAACCATGCAGCGCTGAAGCGCCAACGACTATGGTTATTGATGCTTCGCTTGTCGAGAAATGGCACTGAGTAACGTGGCCAGATGATTGGGTAAAGCGGGGCTTACATCAGCCCCCGCGCCGTCATGCTCACCGGCGAACCGGCGCCCACCACCACATGGTCGAGGACCCGCACGCCGATCAGCTGTAAGGCATCTTTCAGTTGCCGAGTGATCTCCCGATCTGCCGCACTGGGTTCGGTGATGCTGCTGGGATGATTGTGGGAAAAGATCACCGCGGCTGCGTTGATGCTCAAAGCGGCGCGGACGTCTTCTCTGGAGTGGATCATGGCGCCGTCGATGGTGCCGCTGGCCAGCTTTTCAGTGGCAAAAATTCTATGTCTGTTGTCAAGTCACACCGCTATGAACTGTTCGTGCATCAACCCGCCAAGTCGCATCCGGAGAAAGTCCGCCACATCGCTGTGGTTGGTGATGCTGCTTGGAGTTCGAGCTTGGCCTGAAGGATGCCTTCGGCTGCTGCCAGCACATCCTGCTCAGTGGTCTTGACGGTCAGTCGGTAGTTGCCTTTGTTGTCGCGAAGAATGCCCATGTGTTTTCGCCCCGACGCGGAATTGCGCCGTGGGCACCGGGAAGAGAACAACAGCGAGGTCGGGTAGGTTCGCAAGCTCCCGGTAAAACCCCAGACTCTTAACCAACATCAAGGCAATCTGATAGGCGGGTTTATTTGACTAACGTCCATTTAGCCCTTGGAACTACGGGTAGATGGCGGAGAGAGTGGCCGCCTGCGACTTTCCCAATAAAATCCAAATAAGTCCAAATGCACTAATAAATGTACTTTTAAATCAAACCTATATGAAATATATCACTCAAGGAATCACAACGGTACTTAACCTATACCAAGCGCAGATGGCATACTAAATGGCACACTGACAAAGGGGTGAGAAACCGTTGTGCCATTGCTGACAGATACGAAAGCAAGAAACGTGAAACCGGGAGGCGCGCCCATCCCGCACGGCGGAGTTACCGGCTTGGCACTACACCCCTCTTCGAACCACAGGGGGCATGGCAAGTGGGTACTTCGCTTTGTCAGCCCTGTCACTAAGAAGCGCCGCAACGCTGGGTTAGGCACTTATCCGTCGATAGGTATCGCCGAAGTAGCCAATCAAGCTCGACTTATGCGCGATCAGATCGCCCGTGGATTGGACCCGCTTGATAGCAAAGCAAATGATGCTGCTGAGCCAGGTATCCCCACGCTCCGCGAAGCTGCGGAAATCCTGCACAGAGAATTAGCACCCGGCTGGAAAAACGCGAAGCACGCGCAGCAATGGATTAATACTGTCACCGAGTATGCGTTTCCGTTAATTGGCGCTATGCCCCTTGATGAAATTCAGCCTCGGCACATCGCCGATGTCCTTCGCCCGTTTTGGTTGAGCAAAGCAGAGACCGCAGGGAGAGTTAAGCAACGTCTCCATGCTGTAATGGCTTGGGGGTGGGCTCACGCTTACTGTCAATCCAACCCTGTCGACGTCGTCCACCACCTTCTGCCACAGCAGCCCGGAAAAGCGCTCCGCACCCAACATCAACCTGCGATGCCATGGCTGAATGTTCCGACCTTCTTCGCCGAGCATCTCCGCCAGAAGGATCGCCTCGACGTCTCACAAAAAGTCATGGCATTTTTGATTTTAACCGCGGCTCGATCAGGCGAGGCGCGAGGCGTGAAGTGGTCGGAAATCGACTTCAACTCGGCTACTTGGACGCTGCCTGCCGACAGGATGAAGTCAAAGCAGGTCCATCGCGTCCCGTTATCCAAACAGGTGCTTGCGCTGCTCGAAGATCAGCTCGGGCTCCACGAGCTCTTTGTGTTTCCTTCGGTACGCGATCAGACCCAGCTATCTGACATGGCTTTAACAGCATTCCTACGGCACCACGAAATTGCTAGTGATGTTAGTGGGCGCGTCGCAACAGCTCACGGCTTTAGGTCCAGCTTCCGCGATTGGTGTAGCGAAAATAGCTATCCACGTGACTTGGCAGAACGAGCACTGGCTCACACCGTCCAGAACAAAGTAGAAGCGGCCTATCACCGAACCGACCTGCTTGAGCTGAGGCGACCAATGATGCAGGCTTGGGCGAACTTTGTTACGTGTGACTAAAATTTAGAAATTGATGAGCGCCGATAATAGACAAGGAGCTGTCCGACTAGTGCCGCTATTTGGGGAAACCCCAAAATCGCCACGACCGGCCCAAGACCGTGACTTTCTCCTAGAACAAGCCTTCGCGAGAGCAATCGATCTCTACATTGCAGTCCCCAAGGGAAAGGTGGCTTTCGCCGGCTTGGACGCCGAGATGGTGATGACAGAAGATAGCCTCCGTTATCGTCCCATCATCACGACTCACTCCCTTCACACCATAGCCTTTTCGCTGGGACAAGGCATTCCCTATCCTGAGCTAGCATTTCTTAAGCTAAACAGGGATCGCACCGACGTGCTGAATAGGCCTCTGTATCTTTCTGACAGCCTATTCCTTACTGGCCTTGCACCCCACCCCTCGAGGAAGCTGCGTCGGAGTGGGTGGATGGTTCCGTGGCAGTTCTCGCGCCCGTTAGGTCTCTGTTTGACCGAAGAAACTTCTATGGGTTTCGTTCAATGGTCTAATTCCCCTGAACAACGGATTCAATTTTCGGAATCGGAGGTGTACCTGGACCAACATGCGCTGACACTCCTCGATAATTTAGGAATATCTAGCCGCGGTGATCTACATGATCTGAGAGACCGTTCTGTGGGCGTCTATCACTTGTATCGCGCCGCCAAAAAGTTCTGCATAAAAAAACGTGCTAAAAGTTTCGACTCCGCGCTGGTTGAGGAATGGATAAACGCGGAGTTTGGCGAGCTTTATGGCAAAACAATTGCTAGGCACGCAGCAAAGCTTATTAATCCCAAATACAAAAAAGGTGCTGGTAAAAAGGGTGCCAAGAAACATTTTAGTCGTGGTGCCTTAGCTCGCCTAAACCTGGATAAAGATTACGCACCCGAGAGGCTAGAGCCCTTCGTTAGCGAGCCGCTGGCCTTTCTCCTGGCCGCTGCTGACTGGTGGACACGCGAATTAAAAAAGCTAAGCAACCGTGAACGAGATACGCTTTCTCGAGGCCACCTCATGAACACCTTGATCGGGCTTGGTTTTGAGGGCGAAGAGGAAATAGATTCCCTCATGTCGATTGTGATGTGGCCCGAAAAGAGTAGTCCTAAAAAAACTTAATTAAGCCAGATCCGCCATGTTTTTAAAATCCATCCCGGGCTTAACCCTCAAGGATGGCCTGATGGACTAGCTAGCGACCGCCTTAACATCTCAGGATACTCAGAGAGCTGATGCTAATTCTTCATATTTCAGACATACATTTCCTAGAGCCAGATTGTCTCGAAGAGGCGACGCCCCCCGCTTTGAGTAGCGGGCCGGTTTAGAGTCCGGTGTTACTTTAACTGTTTCGCATAGGCAGCAGGTGTGAGGCCACCCAGCGCTCTCTTCGGTCGCTCTTCGTTGTATTCGCGCCGCCAGGGTTCGATCTCGGCGCGTGCGTGCAACAGGCTGGGAAACTAGTGCTCGTTGAGGCATTCGTCGCGCAGACGGCCATTGAACGATTCGATATATGCGTTCTGATTCGGCTTGCCTGGTTCGATCAGGCGCAACTGCACACCACGCGCATGCGCCCAGATGACCATCGCTTTCCCGCAGAACTCCTTGCCGTTATCGCTGCGAATCACCCGAGGCAGGCCGCGACTGAGTGCCAGTCGATCCATCACACGCGTCACGGCCATGCCGGAGATTGCCCGCTCGACCTCGATAACGACCACCTCATGGGTAGCGTCATCAACGACCGTCAAGCACTTGAGGACGCGGCCCTCGGCCGTGCGATCGAAGACGAAGTCGATCGACCAGACCTCGTTGGCTGTGGTGGGTCGAGCTAACGGTTGCCGCTCGGTAACGGGCACCTTCTTCCGCTTGCGTCGACGCACCTGCAGCTTCGCTTCCTGATACAGCCGTTCCACGCGCTTGTAGTTCACGAGCAACCCCGCCTGCTGAAGCTTCAGATGGATCATGCCGACGCCGTAGCGCTTGTGCCGTTGCGCCAGAGTCAGGATCCGTTGCCGGAGTTCAACATTACGATCCGGGCGCGTGGCATAGCGATATGCGCTGGCGCTCATGCCCGCGACCGCCAACGAGCGCCGCTCGCTCATCGTTGCAAGCAGATCAGATACATTCATGGAGACACGCTTTTGCGAGACTGCCCGTTACGCACGATAAGGCGAGTTTATAAAAGCAAGAGTGCTTCCATTTGAAGGCTACAAGTAAATTGAAACTCTTATTGGCTTAACTCGGCCGGAGAATAGGATCAACCATGTTCCGAAACGCCCAAGCCAAAGTCAGATCACTATATTGCCTTTGCAGTTTGCGCCACGGTTGACTCGCCGCAATTCAGATACGACGACGAGCCAAGCCAGTGCTGGTCGGGATAGTAGGAAAAGACTAACTGCCCATCCTTCAGCGTATCGATCAACTTGTGCGCAACGGCGGTGCGCACGGCGGGACAACCCCAGCTGCGTCCGATGCGACCATGCTGCTTCGCCATGTCGGCACTGACGTATGCCGCACCGTGAATGACGATCGCGCGTTCCATGGCATGGTCATTGAAACCGGGCTCGAGCCCCTGCATCCGCAACGAGTATCCGTTGTGTCCGCTATATGAACTCATCGTGCGATACAGGCCGATGCTGCTGGACAGGCTTTCATCCGCGTTCGAAAAACGCGTGGCCACGTTGTCTCCACTGTTGCGACCATGCGCAACCAGCTCGTTGAAAAGCAGCGTGCGGTTGTCCAGGTCAAATACCCAAAGGCGCTGCTCGGTGGATGGCCGCGAATAGTCGATCACCGCGAGACGACTGGCCGGTGACATGCCGTGCGTCACCGTGCAACGCGATGCCTGCACCGCCAAATCGATCACTTTTGGATCGGCGCCGGGGGCGGCTTTGATCAGTGCGCTCTCCAGCGATTCGGCGCATGCTGACGTAGCGATGCTAAAGCCGAATAAAAGCGTCATCACGATGGCGACGGCAAAACGCGATATAGACATGTCGATTTGCCGCTACAAGGATGGCCGAGCCTAGCATCAGCCGCGTAAGCATTCCGGTCGATGGGCGGGAAAGCCCATATGACGCAATCTCTAAAGGAAATAACCATGCGGAACCGCACCATTCTTTCCGCACTCTGCTGCGCCGTAGCCTCGACGGCGATCGGTACCAACGCGTCGGCGCAAACTAATCAAACAGCTGCAAAACCGGATGCAAGCGCCTCGACCGGTCAAATACTTGCCGATTCTGTTGCACAGCGAATTCAACAGGATCTTTTGATTTCGAGCGCTGCAGCACCTCCCAGGACCTCTTCCAGGGAAGCTTTCTTGCGTCCCATCAATGCCGATGTCGCCGAAGCGGATTTTTACGCAAGGCGACATTACGCGCCCGCATGGAACGATACCGAGAATACGAAGCAGCTGCTGGCCGGCCTTGAGGCAACCGTACTTGATGGACTGAATCCAGCCGATTATGACGTCGATGAACTCGCCAAAGCCGAGCGAGTGCTGTTGGGTTCTACCCCGACCACGGCGCAGCGTGCGCAATTCGATATTGCCGCTACGCACGCCTATATCACAGCCCTGTTGCAGCTCAGGCGCGGCAAGGTCGATCCGAAACAGCTCGACAAACAGTGGAATTTCGATCCGGCAACGATAGATCCAGAACAGGATCTGACACTCATCGTCGATGCAGTGAACACGCACCGCGTGAACCAGGCGTTTCAGCTAGCCCCGCCGCAGAATGTCATCTACGGAAAACTTCGGGATGGGCTAGCGAAGTTGCGAGGTATCGAAAAAAATGGTGGCTGGCCATCCATTCCAACGGGTGCAACTCTGACCCCCGGCATGCACGATCCTCGTGTTCTGGAGCTTCGCGCACGATTAATTGCCGGCGGCTATCTCGCCCCTACACTGGCAGCAGGGGATACCTACGACGGCGCGCTGCAGGCGGCAGTAAAACAATTTCAGACCGAGCAATATCTTCCCGTCAATGGACATATTGGCAAAGCTACGCTAGCGGCACTGAACGTGCCGATTGCTGAGCGCATCGACCAAGTGCGCATCAATCTGGAGCGCGCGCGCTGGTTGCTACACTCGCTCCAGGGCACATTCGTGGTCGTGGACATCGCAGGCTACAAGGTCAGCTACTACCGGGACGGCCAGCGCCTCTGGCGTTCAAGAGTTCAGGTCGGCAAGCCGTTTCGTAGCACACCGATTTTCCAGGCGCAGATCACTTACATCACCTTTAATCCCACCTGGACGGTGCCACCGACGATTTTTGCTAAGGACATCCTGCCAAAAATTCGGAAGAACTCCGGGTACCTCGCCGCGAATCGCATTCGCGTGCTTAACGCGAAAGGGGAAGTGATACCCGCCTCCAGCGTCGACTGGAAGTCACCGCGCGGCATCCTGCTGCGACAGGATTCGGGGCCGGACAATTCGCTCGGTCGCGTGGTGATCCGTTTTCCCAATCCCTACGCCGTCTACCTGCACGACACGCCACATAAGGACCTGTTCAGTACCGAACAGCGCGCCACCAGCTCCGGCTGCATCCGCGTCGAGAATCCGCTGCAGCTGGTGCAACTGCTTTTCAATGATCCGGCGAAATGGAGCGCGTCCGCGATCGCCGCGAAATTGCAAACAACTACGACGGAAAACGTCACCCTGCCGACTAAGGTGCCGCTGCTACTGGCCTATTGGACCGTCGATCTGACCGACGATGGCCGTGTCACCTTCAAGACGGACGTATACGGTCACGATGCCGCGCTGCTCAAGGCTATCGACAAACCGGTTCCGGCTCTAACACCAGCCAATAAGTCGTCGCCTGAACAGTTGACTCGCGCTTTCTAACTGACATAGACCGGCCTAGGTAGTTTCCGAGGCTGCCGGTCGTGGTCGCGCGTCGTTACCGTGGGCAAACCGGAGGCACTGGGTCACGCGGCGAGCTCCCGATGCCCTAAACAGCAGCCTCTCCTCCACTTTTCTCGGTCGGAACCGCCCATGTCTCATGAAACACGACAGCGGACCGCAATCAATCCAGTGAAACTGATGGATCGCATTTCACCAACAGGGGCCGATTTCATGGCAGCACGCCCCACACGAGTGTCCGGCCGCGTCGATCACTTTGCTGATAAGCGCTCATTTATATCGAAGCGGGACAGAACGAAAAACGCTGGAAAAATTGGCCGCCGTCCTCTGCGTCGACTAACTGTCGAACTTGCCTTGGTGATTCTCGCCAAACTCGCTTTCCTAATGCTGATCTGGTGGCTGCTTTTCGCACCTCACCCCAAACCCGACGCTAGCGCCGATGCGATCGCGCGTCGGCTGGCGCCCTCCTCAGCTCATCCGGAAACGCATCCATGATCATCGATACCGATGTCGTCACGCTGTCGCGCCTTCAATTTGCGATGACCGCGTTGTACCACTTTCTGTTTGTGCCGCTGACGCTGGGTCTGGTGTGGATGCTTTCCGTGATGGAGGCAGTCTACGTGATGACTGGGCGCGAGGTATGGAAGCGCATGGTGCAGTTCTGGGGCGTGCTTTTCGGCATCAACTTCGCCATGGGTGTGGCGACCGGTGTCACTATGGAATTCCAGTTCGGCATGAACTGGGCGTACTACTCGCATTACGTCGGCGACATCTTCGGGGCGCCGCTAGCGATCGAGGGCATGATGGCCTTCTTTCTTGAAGCCACACTGGTCGGCGTGTTCTTCGTGGGCTGGGATCGCATCTCGCGGGTCAAGCATCTGCTCGTGACCTGTTTTCTCGCGCTCGCCACCAGCCTGTCGGCAGTATGGATCCTGATTGCCAACGCGTGGATGCAGCATCCAGTCGGCGCGGCGTTCAACCCGCAGACCATGCGCATGGAAGTCACCTCGTTCAGTGACGTGGTGTTCAACCCGGTCGCGCAGGCGAAGTTCGTCCACACGGTGAGCGGTGGTTATGTACTGGGCTCGATGTTCGTGCTGTCCATCAGCGCGTGGTATCTGCTTCGTGGGCGCAACGTGGATCTTGCCAAGCGCTCGATAACGGTGGCGGCTAGCTTCGGCCTCGCCGCAGCGCTTTCGGTCGTCGTGCTTGGCGATACCTCTGGCTACACCGTGTCGCAGAACCAGAAAATGAAACTCGCCGCGATCGAGGCGATGTGGCACACCGAGCCGGCGCCTGCCCCGTTCACCTTGTTCGGCTTGCCCGATGTACGTGAGCGCACCACGCATATGGCGGTCAAGATTCCATGGGCCATGGGGCTGATCGGCACGCATTCCACCGACGAAACCATGCCCGGCATTGCAGAGTTGGTCGATACCGCCAAGGGCCGTATTGGCGAAGGAGTGAAGGCGTACGACGCGATGCTGCTACTACGGCAGGACAAGACCAACGTGCAGGCGCAGGCCACGCTGGCTGCGCATGATCAAGACATGGGCTACGCCCTGCTGCTCAAGCGCTACGTCGACGATCCGCGCAAAGCCACGCCGGCGGATATCCAGAAGGCGGCCGACAGCACGATTCCGAACGTGCCGGTGCTGTTCTGGGCCTTCCGCATCATGGTCGCCTGCGGTATCTACTTCATCCTCCTCTTCGCCTTCGCCTTCTGGAAGGCTAGTAAGCGCCAGCTGACCACGCATCGCTGGTTTTTGAAGGTCGCACTGTGGAGTCTGCCGCTGCCGTGGATCGCCATCGAGGCGGGCTGGATCGTGGCCGAGTACGGGCGGCAGCCATGGGCGATTGAAGGCGTACTGCCCACCGCGCTGGGTGTGTCGTCGGTGAGTTCGGGACAGGTGCTTACGTCGATCGGCGGGTTCGTATTGTTCTATACCGCACTGGCGATCGTCGACGTGTGGCTGATGCTGAAATTTACCCGCAAGGGACCCGATGGCCTGGGCATCTGGCCGTACAACCCCACCGTCGCCCACGCCAGTCACTGAGGATCACGTCATGTTCGAATACGCCACGTTACGCGTGATTTGGTGGGCTCTCCTCGGCACGCTGTTCATCGGTTTTGCCATCATGGACGGCTTCGATTTCGGCGTTGCCGGCCTGCTGAAAGTACTCGGCCGCAACAACGAGGAACGTTCGGTGCTGATCGAAAGCATCGAGCCAACCTGGGAAGGCAACCAGACCTGGTTCGTCCTCGCCGGCGGCGCCACCTTCGCCGCGTGGCCTATGCTTTATGCGGTGTCGTTTTCCGGCATGTATCTGGCGATTTTTCTGGTCCTTCTAGCCTTTATCCTGCGACCGGTTGGCTTCAATTTTCGTGGCAAGGTCCACAACGCGCGCTGGGTCAGCCTGTGGGACTGGGTGCTGGTGGCATCAGGGGTGGTGGTGGTGCTGATTTCCGGCGTGGCCTTCGGCAACCTGTTTCTCGGCCTGCCATTTCGCTTCGACGACGACCTTCGCATGACGTGGCAGGGAGGCTTGTTCGATCTGCTGCATCCATTCGCCCTGCTGGCCGGACTGGTCTCTCTGAGCATGCTGCTCGCCCACGGCGCCTGCTGGGCTGCGTTGAAAGCCGATGAAGTGGTCGCAGCGCGTGCGGTGAAAATGGCCCGCTGGCTGACCCTGGTCTACGCGGTGCTTTACGTCGCGGCCGGCATCTGGCTGGGCTACCGCATTCCCGGTTATGCGATCAGCGGTGCCGCGGTCACCGACGGCGTTTCCAATCCGCTGTTCAAGCAGGTTGCGCTCGGCGGCACATGGTTCGCCAGCTATCTGCAGTATCCGTTGTTCTGGATCGCCCCGGCGCTGGCATTTGTATCGGCCATCGGCGTGCAGCTGCTGGTTGGCCGGCGCAGCGTGGCCGGCTTCATCGCCAGCAGCCTGATGGTCGGCAGCACCATCGCTTCGGCCGGCTTCGCGCTGTTTCCGTTTCTGCTGCCGTCCAGCCTCGACCCGCGCTCCAGCCTCACCGTATGGGATGCCTCGTCTAGTCGCGGCACGCTATCGTTGATGGTGTTTGCGACAGCGTTATTTCTGCCGATCATCATTATTTACACCAGCTGGGTGTATCGGGTGATGCGCGGCCGCGTCACGCTAGCGCAGATCCGTGCGGCGCACAGCGGCTATTGAACGTTGCTCCCATTCACCCCATCACCGGAGATTGAACACCATGTGGTATTTCGCCTGGATACTCGGACTTGGCCTGGCCTGCGCCTTCGCCATCCTCAACGCCATGTGGTTCGAGGTGCATGCCAACGATGAAGCCAATCGACTTCGCGATGACTATTTGCTGCCGGATGAGTTGAGCTGATCAAGTCGCATGATATTTCAAAGCCGTTGATCCAAATGACACGCTGGCTTAATTGACCGCATTGAATAGCCACGCGCGAATTCGATAGATGCACCGGCAACTACCACGTTGGGCCTGGGTCGGTGGCAGCCTGCTTGCGGCGATCGCTGGCGTCATCAACGTAGTCGGCTACATGGGTTTTCGCCACGAAGCGATTAGCCATCTGACCGGAACGACCACCCTGCTCGGCATTTCCCTGGCCGGCGGAAATGGCAGTGAGATCCTGCACTGGGCGTCGGTTATCGCCGCGTTTGTGATCGGCTCCATGCTCAGCGGATTCATGATCGGTGATCGTGTGTTGAAGCTGGGTCGCCCCTACGGTCTGGCATTGGGCGTCGAGTCGATTCTTCTGTTTGCCGCTGTTCCCTTATTGCACATTCACAACGCCGCAGGCCTGTACCTCGCCTCTATGGCCTGCGGGCTGCAAAACGGCATGGCCAGTTCGTACTCAGGAGCGGTATTGCGTACAACGCATGTCTCCGGTTCATTGACCGACATCGGCATTGCCCTTGGCTTGATGACGCGCGGCAAGAGTTACGATCCCGTGCGTCTTCGACTTTGCCTGATGCTCACCTCAGCATTTTTCATCGGCAGCATCGGCGGCGGCATTCTGTATCCGCTTCTGCACGAAGCAACGCTGCTCGTCCCAGCCGTGCTCACGGGATTGGTCGGAATGACATATCACGCCTGTAATTTTCGAAAGGCGACTTTCACCTGATTAGTTGCGGCGCGCAACACGCCGATACAAACACCTGAACAGCCCGGATCAGAATTAACTAACGCCCGCCAACAACAGCTCAGAGGTAATGCCATTTACCTCGTAGTCGATATGGCTAAAGACTAGGTAGTTTCCGAGTCTATCGTGGTAGGCCTTGAAGAACGATATTTGCAAGGTACGGTTTCCGCTTTGCCGTTTCGATCAGGAGTTGTGAGTGAACACGATGCGCGGCACTGCTCTCGACACCGCATCGACCAGTGGATCCATACCCACCCCTATTGATCCGGCGGCTGGCTTGTCGAGTGATGAAGCGGCCAAGCGGCTGCTCAAAACCGGTCCCAATGCGATGCCTGACCAAGCGATCAATCCTTGGCGGATGGCGTTAACCAAGCTTTGGTCGCCCGTGCCATGGATGCTGGAGGCAGCCGCTCTGCTCGAACTCCTCATGCGCAGCTATCCAGAGGCAATCATTATTGCCGGCCTCGTCATTTTCAATGCAGCCCTGGGTCTATTCCAGGAAAGTCGTGCTCAGGGGACGCTAGCCGCATTGAGGTCACAACTGGCCATGAATGCATTGGTTCGACGGGACCAGGCGTGGAGAACAATTCCCGCAGTTGGCTTGGTTCCAGGTGATATCGTCAAGCTATCGCTAGGCAGCGTAGTGGCGGCCGACATATGCCTTACCAGCGGTAATGTCCTGGTCGACCAGTCCATGCTCACGGGTGAGTCTGTGCCAGTTGAAGCAGTGACCGGCGTGCACGTCTATGCGGGTGCTTTGGTTCGTCGTGGCGAGGCCATTGGAGAAACCACAGCGACGGGCATCCGCACCAAATTTGGCCGCACCGCCGAACTGGTGGCGACAGCTCATGTCACCGGCACCGAGCAAAAGACGGTCGTGCAAATCGTGCGCAATCTTTCTTTGTTCAACGGTCTCGTTGTCATTGTGTTGATCGGCTACGCCTACCTGCTTGGGATGCCGCCGGCAAATATCATCCCGCTTGTTCTCGTCGCTGTTCTGGCATCGATACCGGTTGCGCTACCCGCGACATTTACCCTCGCTGCTGCACTGGGTGCGCGAGCACTCGCAAAGCTCAACGTGCTACCTACTCGCCTTTCGGCCGTCGATGAGGCGGCCACCGTCGATGTGCTTTGCGTTGACAAGACAGGCACGCTCACCTGCAACGAACTGAGTGTTACGCACGTGATGCAGCTCGCAGGCTTCGACGAAGCACACGTGCTCATGTTGGCCGCGCTGGCCAGCTCCGATGGGGGCCAGGATCCGGTTGACGGAGCCATTCGCCAAGCAGCTTCCAGCCACACGATCGATGACCCGCCGCGCGTGCTGACTTTCCTGCCGTTTGATCCGGCAACCAAGATGTCGGAGGCAAGTGCTACCGATAACACCGGTCAACCGCTGCGCATAGTGAAGGGAGCCTTTGCTGTCATCAGCGCTATTGCCGCGTGCCCGGCCAGAGCCATGTCCGTTGCAACTACGCTGGAAGATCAGGGTTTTCGCGTTTTGGCTGTTGCTGCAGGCGCGCCAAAGGCACTCACCATGGTGGGGCTTATTGCACTCAGCGATCAGCCGCGCGCTGACACGGCTGAATTGATCGGCGAACTGCATGATCTCGGCGTGCGCGTGATCATGGTCACAGGCGACGCGGCGGCGACCGCGGCGATCGTCGCGCAAGCAGTGAAAATTGACGGCGCAACGTATCCACCGGGTCCCATACAGGCGCGCATTGATCCCATGCAGTTCGCCATATTTGCCGGCGTATTGCCCGAAGAAAAATACAAGCTCGTAAAAGCTTTTCAGGACGGCGGCCACACGGTCGGTATGTGCGGAGACGGCGCGAACGACGCTCCTGCATTGCGCCAGGCGCAGATGGGTATCGCAGTCTCCAGCGCAACCGATGTGGCCAAGGCTGCCGCTGGCATGGTGCTCACCAAGCCCGGGCTAACGGGCATCGTCGCCGCCGTAAAAGAAGGGCGTATCACGTTTCAACGCATACTGACCTACACGATGAATTCAGTCGTCAAGAAAATCGTTTCCATCCTATTTCTTGTCTTCGGCTTAATCGTGACTGGCCAGGCCATCCTCACGCCGCTGTTGATGGTCATCATCATGATCACTGGCGACTTTCTTGCCATGTCGCTGACCACCGACAACGTGCGCGCTTCAGCCAAGCCCAACGTCTGGCAGATCGGCAAACTGACCGGTGCAGGCATCATTCTAGGTTGCGCCCTGCTGATCTTCGATGCGGGCATGATTTGCATCGGAAAATTTGTCCTGCACCTGGGTATCGATGCGTTACGCAGCCTCTGCTTCATCGTCCTC
>Ga0302312_10001277_pt1 | contig 15594 bp, 8 predicted proteins | sample III_Palsa_N2_1_FD_200529 | JGI IMG/M metagenome (GOLD analysis project Ga0302312, IMG submission 200529) | Peat permafrost microbial communities from Stordalen Mire near Abisko, Sweden - III_Palsa_N2_1 | ecosystem: Environmental > Terrestrial > Soil > Palsa > Peat permafrost | place: Sweden... | reverse complement strand
TTATAACAGGGATTTTGTTGAATCGGGCGGTGCGTTTGCACAGGCGGAGTACTCGAAAGATGACCTTACCGCGTTCGCTACCTTATCCGGATCGGAAGATGCCGACAGAAGGGAAGATTTTTTTAACTACCTCGACAGTGATCCCGCCCAATCAAGCCGTTGGGTTAATTTTACAACGTACCAGGCAAAAGTAGGTGCCAACTACAATATCGATCCGCAGAGCAATGTGTTCGCTAATATAGGTTACTTAACCAAGCCACCTTATTTTGCAGGCGTATTCCAGGATTATACTAACATTATTAATAAAAACCCGGTGCCTGAAAAGTTATTCAGCTACGAGTTGGGTTATGAGTACAAAATATCTGAGTTTAGCGCTAAGGTAAACCTTTACAGAACATCATACATGGATAGGGCTTATGACGTGCCGGAAACTGATGCTGCCACCAATCAGATATATACCGCTAATATAACAGGCGTTGATGAAATGCACGAAGGTGCCGAATTGGAATTAAAATACAGGCCTGATGCTATACTTACCCTTGGCGGTATGCTTTCAGTAGGCGATTATTATTATACCCAGAACGCCGGCCCGGTAAACGTATATACCAATACAGGCTCATTATATAAAACTGTTGCAGTAGTTGACCTGAAAGGCGAAAAAGTAGGCGATGTGGCCCAGGATTTGGCCCAGGTATTTGCCGATGTTAATGTGGTGCCTGCTTTAAAAATAGGCGTTATATGTAATTATTACACTCACTATACCGCTTTTGTTCCTTTTGAAAATTATGACGCTACCAACCTGCATCCTTACGTAATCCCAAATTATGCTTTATGGGATATGAACGCGGTGTACAAGTTTAAAATGGGCCCGTTTGATAGTGAACTTGTTGGCACAGTTAACAACTTGTTAAACACTAAATATATTTCAGACGCGACCGATGATGGCGCTATGGGCAACGTATCTGCCTTGGATGTATATTACGGATTAGGGAGAAGAGTTACTACTACATTAAAGGTTAAATTTTAATTAATTTAAAAATGAAAAAGATATTTTATTTATTAGTTTTTGTTGCATTGGCTTTTACAGCCTGCCAGAAGCAACCGATAGTTGGATCGACCATACCGGTGGAAAAAAAGAGTTTAACGCTCACCCTGCAGCCTGCAGATTACCAGTTGCTTACGGGTTACCCCGCAACCACCTTTACTATTGATAATGATAGCCAGGCCGAAACGGATATCCCCGTTATCTTAAACAGCGAATACGCTAATTTGGATAATGGTTCAACCGCGGTGGTTACTTATGCAAAATCGGCGCTGTATTTTAAACTTTCCGATAGTTCATACAATGATGTTGCCTACACGCTTACCAGCGCTGATTATAAATTGCTGCCCGGTAATAAATATACTGACTTTAGCATTGCGCAGGTATTGCAATGGCTGCCTTATAAGTTTCCAACCCCTGCGAATAATGAATTAAAGCTGTTAACTTTTACGCCATACCCGGCCACGTTAACACCTCCATATTCGTTTTTATATACAAACGGTGCCTGGCAACAAATTTATACCATTACCCCTGCCGAATACACCGAACTGGGGCTTGGCAAATATGATCAGTTTGGTACGGCAAATGATGCCAAACTGCCACAGTATTTGGGCGCTTTGCTTAAATCTGATATAACTGTACAGGATACCATTTCGAAAGGCGATATTGAATATGTTAGCTTTAATTATTACTCCAGCAGCGATTCTACTTACCAAAGAGTAGTACCGCTTGTTTATGATGGCAGTAACTATACAGCGCCTATGGCTACAACAAGCACGTTGAATTTTATTAAAACGGGCGGTAAGTGGATATTTGTTCAGCCATTGCCGGTTATAAGCTATACGCTTGATGCTGCCGATATTACGCTTATCGCAAACTCAACTGTTGGTACTTCATCTGAAAGGACAAACCTGAGTTCGTATGGCGACTTTGAAAGCAGCTGGACAACCCCGGATCTGGATGCCGCGATGATATTGGTATTAACCGCTGATTTTACCAGCCCTAAACAAAACACTAACTACGAGGTAACTTATAAAGCTTATGTAGGTGGTTCCGATGTTAATACTGTTCTTATCTTCCAGTGGAACGGTACAAAATGGGTAGCGCAGCAATAATATAACAACATAAATGCCCCCGGTGATCCGGGGGCATTTATGAATAACAAGACCGCGACTAAATTAATATAACTCCTACGCGCCGTTGCCCTAAAAGCGACGGCGCTTTTTTATTCATACTCAAAAACGCCGTGTTCCGACCGGATGGTTACTTTTTTCTGATCAGCAGCTTCCACATAGCCAATAATCTGCGCGTCAACACCAAAACTTTGGGAAATGGCTATCAGATCGGCGGCAATAGCTTCGGGTACATAAAGCTCCATACGGTGGCCCATATTAAATACCTTGTACATTTCCTGCCAACTGGTTTTTGATTCCTCCTGTATCAGCTTAAATAAGGGCGGCACCGGGAAAAGGTTGTTTTTGATGATATGCAAATTATCAATAAAATGCAGCACCTTGGTTTGGGCGCCGCCGCTGCAATGCACCATGCCGTTTATCTGCCTGCGGTATTTATCAAGCATGGCCTTAATAATAGGGGCGTAGGTGCGCGTTGGCGATAGCACCAGTTTGCCCGCCGTTATGGTTTTGCCATCACCAATATCAATAAGGTCGGTAAGTGCTTTGCTGCCCGAAAATATCAACTCATAAGGTATGGCAGCATCATAACTTTCAGGGTATTTATCGGCAACCGACTTGTTAAATACATCGTGCCGGGCGCTGGTGAGGCCGTTTGAGCCCATTCCACCGTTATATTCCTTTTCATAATTGGCCTGCCCGTACGATGCAAGGCCTACTATCACATCCCCCGGTTTAATGCGGTGGTTTGATATTACCTCGTCGCGTTTCATGCGGCAGGTAACGGTGGAATCCACAATAATGGTACGCACCAGGTCGCCAACATCGGCGGTTTCGCCGCCGGTGGAGTAAATACCCATGCCAGCTTCGCGCAGTTCGGCTAATATTTCTTCGGTGCCGTTGATGATGGCGGCTATCACGTTGCCGGGTATCAGGTTTTTATTGCGGCCGATGGTGGACGATAGCAGGATGTTATCAATAGCGCCCACGCACAGCAGGTCGTCAATATTCATGATAATGGCATCCTGGGCAATGCCCCGCCATACCGAAATATCGCCGGTTTCCTTCCAGTAGGTATAGGCTAATGACGATTTGGTACCCGCGCCATCGGCGTGCATAATATTACAATACGCATCGTCGTTTGTTAATATATCAGGTATTATTTTGCAGAAGGCTTTAGGGAAGATTCCCTTGTCAATGTTTTTAATTGCATTATGTACATCATCTTTTGATGCAGATACGCCTCTCAGATCATATCTTTGCGAAGAAATCATGGGCAAATATACTGCTTATTAAATTTTATTAATACCAAAATCAACACTTTGCGCAGCATAGCTTACATCAAAATACTAAAAACGGTTGCCGATAAAATAAATCAATGGCGTTTAAGGCGTAATATACAGCGGAATTTTTTAATATACTGTAGTGTATTTGTCGGTCTTTTGGGCGGATTAGCCGCTGTTGCCCTTAAATTTTTGGTGCGGGTAATGGAGCATGTGAGCCAGAACATAGCCAGCCATTTGTATTATCACCTGGCTTATGCTTTTTTACCCGCCCTGGGTATTTTGCTAACGGTAGGCTACCAGCACCTCATCAACCGCGATCATATTGAAAAAGGGATAGGCAAAATACTCATCAACATCAAAAAGAACCGCTCGAATATTAAGCTCAACAATATTTATTCGCACCTCATCACCAGTTCATTAACGGTTGGCTTTGGCGGGTCATCGGGTTTGGAAGCACCAATTGTTTGTATGGGCGCGGCCGTTGGTTCAAACACCGGCAAATTTTTTAACCTGAGCCCTTACGAAAAAACGGTTTTGATAGCGGCTGGTGCCTCGGCAGGTATAGCGGCCGTATTTAACAGCCCGATAGCAGGGGTATTGTTCTCGCTCGAAATTTTGATAGGGGAGATCACCATCCCCACATTTATACCCTTGCTGATAGCATCGGCAACGGGCGTGGTGGTATCAAAGCTGCTGTACTCGGGCCAGTTGTTCCACCTGGTTACCGAAGGCTGGGCAATGAACGCGTTACCTTTTTATGTAATACTTGGATTGTTTAGCGGCTGGATATCGGTTTATGTATCGAAAGTTGCAGGGGCACTGGAAAAGGGTATATTTTTAAAATATAACCGTTATGTACGCGCGCTGGCAGGTGGTTTGCTGCTGGGAATCATCATCATGATCTTCCCCGCTTTATTTGGTGAGGGATACACCCATTTGCAAAGCATATTGAACGGGAGTATAAAGGCGCTGCAAAATGAAACGCTATTCAGCTCCTGGCTTACAGAACCGGTGGTGATGATCATATTTATAGCGGCCCTGGTTTTAATGAAGGTGGTTGCGGCAGGTATAACCATTGGTTCGGGTGGTAATGGCGGTACATTTGCGCCAACCATGTTTACCGGCGCGTTTTTGGGGCTGTTTGTGGCCTTTACCGCTAACCAAACCGGCCTGGTGCATTTAAGCGTGAGTAATTTTATAGCGGTAGGCATGGCCGGCGCGCTAAGCGGGGTTATGCACGCGCCCTTAACCGCCATATTCCTGATAGCTGAAATTACCGGTGGGTACGTGCTGTTTATACCGCTAATGATAGTGGCATCCATATCGTATATTATATCGCGCATTTATAATCCTTATAATATGTACTGGAAGGAGCTGATACACGAAAAAAATATACGGCCCGACCAGGATTATACCATGCTTGATGCCATTGGGCTGGATAGTATTATCAATACCAATTTTACACCTGTATATAAGCATACCATAATTGCTGATTTTTATAAGCTGTTATCAAAAAATACGGCCAATATTTTTGCCGTTCTGGATGATAACGGCGAGCTGGAAGGTGTTATACTGATGGATAATGTGCGCAAGCAACTATTCAACCAGAAAATAGCTATGGAAACCGTTATAGAAATTATGAGCCCGCCGCCAACCGTGATAGATTACTACCAGCCCGTAAGCGATGTGATGGAAGTTTTTGACGCGCTGGATGTTTGGCAACTGCCGGTAACCAAAAATGGGGAATTTATCGGGTTCATCTCCAAATCGGCCCTGCTGACACAATACCGCGACCTGATTTTAAAACAACACCGGGAAAGCGATCTGTTCGCGAATCTTTGATAGAGACAAGAGACAAGAGCCAAGAAGACGGTTCATCAATGACTATTCTGTCTTGATTCTTACCTCTTGGTTCTGAAAAACTACCGTACCAGCAACAGCCAGCCTGAAAATTTCTCCCTGATATCGGCTACATCAATAATATAATAATAGGTGCCTACCGGTACTTCTTTGCCGTTGAATTTTCCGTCCCAGGGGTCATAAAATCCTTTGCTGCTGAAAACAAGGCTGCCGTAGCGGTTAAATATTTGCACATTGCAGCTCTTATAAATGCTTAGTTCCTCAATTTTCCAGGTATCGTTAATGCCATCGTTATTTGGCGAGAAGGTATTGGGTATGGTTATGGGTTTGCAATTGGTCATATTAACAATTACGGTATCGGTGGCTTCGCAATCGTTTTCATTATAAACCTTTACCCAATAAACCCCCGGCGAATTAACGGTGTAGGTAGGCAAAACGCTTTTATCCTGCCATAAATAAGCGCTGAATGTACCGGGGTTTAAGGTAACCGTATCGCCGAAACACATATTAAGGCTGCGCGCCAGGCCTGGCAGCGGTAAAGCATTCACGGTTAGGTTTAAGGTACGTATGCTATCGCAGCCATTTTTGCTCAGCAAGGTATCAATATAAATGCCGGTAGCCGTATGGCCCGCATAGCTTTCGCCCTGGCAAATTGCCGCTGTAACCATTGTTGCCTGTAGCGGATAAATAGTAAGATTTAAGGTGCGTATGCTATCGCAGCCGTTGGCGGCCATCAGGGTATCGGTGTAGGTGCCGGTTTGGGTGTAGCCTAAATAGCTTTGCCCCTGGCAAATGGCAGCGGTAAGGGTGGAGTATGACCAGCTTTTTACCGTAAGGTTGATGACATGCACGCTATCGCATCCGCTGGGTTCGGCTAAGGTATCGCGGTAGGTGCCACTTGTGGTATAGCCCAAATAACTTTGCCCCTGGCAAATGCTTATATTTTCAGTTTTGAAGGGAGCGGGCTCAACCGTAAGGGTATAATTGGTTATTATACTATCGCAGCCCTGCGTAGTGCGTATGGTATCGCTATAAATTCCGGGGGTGTTATAAGTTTTTCCCGATGGTAGTGTATACGATTGGCCAAAACATATATCGGCGGCGGCACTTATTACTTTAGGGGTATTGCTTATAATAGTTAAGGTATTTGAATTAACGCGGCAGTTAATGTTCTCAATATTACCAGCTTCCGATACCGTGAGGCGGTAATAAATGGTCCCGGGATTTTGCACCGTAAAGTCATAGGTTGAATTGGTGGCTCCGGCTATATCGGCCCAGGTTGCATTATCGGTGCTGCTTTGCCACTGGTAGGTGGTTTGTGTATAGCAGGTGCCCACTGTTGAAGCCAGGCTGATGGTTTTATTATAGCACAAGTTGTTAAGTATATCGTTTTTGGCACCTGCAGTTGTTATGGTTGTTTGCGGCCCGGCGGGGCTAAACCCAATATCATCAATAGCCAGGTCATTCCCGTTGCCGCCATCGGCATTATTGTGCATTCGTATAACAACGGTCGATATGCCATTGGGAGTTGTAAAATAAAGGCCATATTGTTTCCAGGTAGCGGGGTTAATTACCGGTATATCGCCCGAATTATGGGTGGCTAAAACAGTGCCGTCGGGTTTTTCAATAGTAAAGGTAATATTGGGCAGTATGCCGCCTGGGCCGTTAGCCATATTTATCACCCATGCCGAAAATTCGTAATTGGTGCCTGCGCAAAGGCCGGTAATTGTTTTGGTATAAAAATCATTTGGCAGGTACGATGCATTTATGAGCATAAAATAACCGTTCGGGTCGCCGGTATGGTCGGTAAGGGTGTGCCAGCCATTGCCCCAGCAGCCGCTGGTGTAGCTGGCAATGGTATATTGCCCATCGTTTGGGCATTCAGTGGCAATATATATCATATTGGTAACATCGCCCGGCAGCGGGGCACCGAAATTTGGGCCGGCGCCAAATGTTTCATTAATAATGGGTGTACCGGTACTAACGGTGCATTGTGAATAAGCATGGCAAACGGCAAAAATGAAAAACAGCAGCAAGCAAATTCTTTGAACCATGCGGTTTAAATTAATTGTGGGTTTGGCTTTAAGGCGGTAATAAATAGGTCCTTATTTCTTTCTAAAAATAAGGATTTTTTGTTTTTTTGGAATATTCAGCAATTAATTTAGCCCTTTTTATCCAATGTTTATACCCTCAATATGTATTTATTAACGTACAAGCAATAACCAGCCTGAAAACTTCTGTTTTATATCTGCCACATCAATAATATAGTAATAAGTGCCTACCGGAGCTTGTTTGCCATTAAGTTTTCCGTCCCAGGGTTTATACAGGCCTTTACTGGTAAATACTGTACTTCCATAACGGTTAAATATTTGCACGTTGCAATTTTTGTAAATAGTGAGCTCGGCAATTTTCCAGGTATCGTTAATGCCATCGTTATTGGGCGAGAACGTATTGGGAATTATTATCGGGCTACAATTGCTCACGTTAACCGTTACCGAATCAATGGCCTCGCAACCGTTATTGTCATATACCTTAACCCAATAGATACCGGGGAAACCTGCTCTATAATAAGGAAGGGTACTTTTATCCTGCCATAAATAACTGCTGAATGTGCCGGGGCTAAGCGTAACGGTATCGCCAAAACAAATATTCTGATTGGGCCCCAGGTTGGGTTCGGGAGCGCTGTAAACGGTTAAATTTAAGGTACGTATGGTATCGCATCCGGCTGGGGAGACGAGCGTATCGATATAATTGCCGGCAATACTGTGGCCCCCATAGCTTTGGCCGGGGCAAATAACTACATTCTGTGTTTCGGTAATTGGCGGTGCTACGGTAAGTGCCAAATTTGTTATCAGGCTGTCGCAGCTGTTAACACTGCGCACCGTATCGCTGTAAGAACCTGTTTTATTAACCGTTTTACCCGAAGGTAGGGTGTAAGTGCTGCCATAACAAATGCCCGCCGCTGTATTATTGATACCGGCATGGGCGCTTATAACCGTTATGGTGTTTGAGTTTACCCGGCAGTTAACGTTTTCAATATTGCCCATTTCGGCAACATTTAGCCGGTATAAAGTTGTGCCGGGGTTTTGTACCGTAAAGCTATATCCGGGGTTGGTTTGCCCGGCTATATCGGTCCAGGTGTTGCCGTCGGGGCTGCTTTGCCACTGGTAGGTGTTGTTTACGTAGCAATTGCCTATGGTGGGCAACAGCGTTATTGTTTTATTGAAGCAATAATTGTAAAGGATATTGTTTGATACGCCGGGTGTGGATATGGCGATGGTGGGGCCCGCCGGGCTAAAGCCGATATCATCAATGGCCAGGTCGTTGCCAATACCGCCGTCGGCATTGTTGTGCATCCTGATCACTACCGTCGAAACGCCATCAGGGGTTTTAAAGTAAAAGCCATATTTTTCCCAGGTGGCCGGGTTTATTACGGGTATATCGCCCGAATTGTAGGCGGGTGCTAAAAGGGTGCCGTCGGGTTTTTCAATGGTAAAGGTGATGTTGGGCATTATGGCCCCCTCGGTTGTGTACATATTTATCACCCATGCCGAAAAGAAATAGGTTGTGCCCGAGCAAAGGCCATTAATGGTTTGCAAATAGAAATCGCTTGGCTGTTCCGAGGCATTTATAAGCATGAAATAACCATAGGGATCGCCGGTATGATCGGTAAGCGTGTGCCATACGCTATAACAACCGCTGGTTGAGTTAGCTATGGTATATTGTCCGTCTTCGGGGCATGAGCTTGCAATATATTGCATATTGGTTATGCCGGCAGGCAGGGGCGGCCCAAAATCCGGGCCGGAACCAAAGGTTTCGTTTACAAGCGGCGTGCCTGTACTGCTGTTACATTGCGAATAGCATAGCGCCGCGGGCAGCATAAAAAGCAGCAGCAGCAAACAAATTCTGTAAACCATGCAGGTTAAATTAATTAGGGATATGGTATAAAATGCAAATGTGTATTTTGTTAAAATTAACCACAAAGATCACCAAGTAGGCACACAAAGAAGCCACAAAGCTTATCATTAATGCTAAAAGGGAATTTGTATTGCTTTATACACTTTTTTGGTTAATCAAAGTGTTTAACAAAACCGCGCAGTGCGCCTATCAAATAAACAGCAATTCCCTAAACTTTGGTAGCGGCCACAGCGAATCATCAACCAGTTGCTCCAGCTTATCAACATGGTAACGGATGGGCTGGAAGAACGATTTTACTTTTTCATCATAGGCAATGGCCTTTTCGCGCAGGTCATCAATAGTATTGGCTTTTTTGCGCTCCTGTATCATGCTTTCCACATCCTGCCTTATATAATTAACGTGCTCGGATATTTTGGTGATGATGTCTATCTGTGTTGCATAGGTGTCTGCGGCCAGCCCCAGGTCTTTTAATCCCCTTACATTATCAATCAGCCGGGTTTGGTAAGCAACTGCTGCCGGGATGATAATGTTGTTGGCCAGTTCGCCCATAACACGGGCCTCTATCTGTAATTTTTTGTAAAAGCTTTCCAGCAATACCTCGTGGCGGGCATGTGCCTCGCGGCGGGTAAATACGCCGGTTTCAACAAACATGGCCTCCGATTTATCGGTAAGGAAGGCATCCAGCGCTTTTGGCGTGGTTTTTATATTAGCCAGGCCACGGGTAGCGGCTTCTTTTTCCCAATCATCACTATAGCCGTTTCCTTCAAAACGGATCTTTTTTGATTCCTTAATGTACTTTTTAATAACAGTTAACAGGGCCACGTCCTTTTTTTCTCCTTTTTTAAGCAGCTTATCTACATCAACCTTAAATTTCTTTAACTGATCGGCTACTATAAGGTTAAGTATAGTCATGGGGCCCGATGAATTGGCCGATGAGCCAACCGCCCGCAATTCAAACTTATTACCGGTAAAGGCAAATGGCGATGTACGGTTCCTGTCGGTATTATCCTTTAATATCTGTGGTATTTTTGGTATTCCCTGCCAAAGCAAGGCATCGTCTTTTATTATTTTGCTTATCCTCGAGGTTTCTATCTCATCCAGCAGCTCACTTAGCTGGCTGCCCAGAAATATAGATATAATGGCCGGCGGCGCTTCATTAGCTCCTAAACGGTGATCGTTATTTACCGACGCGATGGATGCACGCAGCAAATCGGCATGTTCATATACCGCCCTTATGGTATTTACAAAAAAAGTGAGGAACATGAGGTTGTTCTTGGGCGTTTTCCCCGGCGATAGCAGGTTTTTACCCGCATTGGTAATCAGCGACCAGTTATTGTGCTTGCCCGAGCCATTGATGCCCGCGTAAGGTTTTTCGTGCAGCAGCACCTTAAAGTTATGGCGCTTGGCAATCCTATCCATCAGGTCCATTAATAACTGGTTATGATCGATGGCCAGGTTGATCTCCTCGTATACCGGGGCGCATTCAAACTGCGATGGCGCTACCTCGTTATGGCGGGTTTTTAAGGGAATGCCCAATTGCAGGGCCTCGGTTTCCATATCCTGCATAAAGGCGTAGGCCCTTTCGGGGATCGATCCAAAATAATGATCTTCCAGTTGCTGGTTTTTGGCCGACATGTGCCCGAAAAGCGTGCGCCCGGTTAAATGCAGATCGGGGCGCGCATTATATAAGGCTATATCAACCAAAAAATATTCCTGCTCAATACCAAGCGAGGCATTTACCTTTTCAATGCTTTTATCAAAATAATGGCATACATCAACGGCGGCCTTATCCAAAGCGCTCAGGGCCTTTAATAAAGGTACCTTATAATCCAGCGCCTCGCCGGTGTACGATACAAATACGGTAGGGATACATAAGGTACGCGCCATAATGAAGGCCGGGGATGAGGGGTCCCAGGCGGTATAGCCGCGCGCTTCGAATGTATTGCGTATGCCGCCGCTCGGAAAGCTGGAGGCATCGGGTTCCTGCTGGGCCAGCGCATCGCCCGAGAATTTTTCTATGCCGCCGCCATCTTCGCTTGGTTCAAAAAAAGCATCGTGCTTTTCGGCGGTGGTACCGGTAAGCGGCTGAAACCAGTGGGTATAATGGGTGGCACCTTTACTAAGCGCCCATGATTTCATGGCCGATGCCACCTGCTCTGCCATATCGCGCGGAATAGGCTCGCCTTTTTCAATAGAATTAACAATTCCCTGGTACGCGTCGGTTGATAAATACTCCTTCATTTTCTTTTTATCAAAAACATTCGCCCCATAAAAATCGGAGATCTTGGGGGAGGGTATTTTTACTTCAGGAATGGTTCTGCCTTGTACCGCGCGCAGGGCTTGAAAACGTATATCGGACATGTTTTGGGTTATTAATAAAAGGTTTGCACCAAATTTATAATTATCATTTAATATATAGGTATAGGTTTTAAATGAATTGTTAAGCGCTTTATAAAAGTAAATATTTAACGCTTAATTTTTGTTTTTTTATCTCTTTTAAAGCAAATTTTACTCTTTTTCAGCTAAAAAAGCCTGAATATTCTCATTTTTTTAGCGATAAATAAATTTTTTATGCCGAATTTATTAGATAACGTTTGATTTTTCCGTTTTGCCACAATTTTTATTGTGCTAATTGTAAGTACCATTTATTTATGGTTGAAAAATTATCAAAATGGGGCATATTTTTGCTCTGTTTTTTATTATTTTGATAAATATTCAATTTTTTTCAATTTTTTCGAGGTAAAAATTTGTTTTTGTTAAAATACATGCATAGTTTTAGGAAAGTTTTAATAAATATCTGTTTTTAGTGATCTATTTAATAAAAATTACAAACTCGCGGTGCAAATTTGTAATTAACAGGTCAACCAGTTTCGCTTCAACAAAAATTAAACTATAGCAATCAAATCAAACTAAATTAAATTAAACAAACAATGAAAGTAATCTCTACACAGAACAACTTCATCAGTTCCCTACGGGGGCTGACGCGAGAGAAATGGGCGCTGGGTGCGACTATTTTAGCCGGAAAAATGATCGGGTTATGCGCCGTTTTATTTGTAATCTTAACCTTACCAGGCTTAATTGGCACAACTGCACATGCTGCCGTTGCCGCAAAGGTTGATACTTCGGCTCTTGAAAGATCAATTCTTGCAACATCTACCAGCGAAATCAATGCCATCAACACCGTTTGGACATTGGTTGCGGCATTTTTAGTGTTTGCCATGCAAGCAGGTTTCGTAATGCTTGAAGCGGGTTTTGCACGCAAACGCGAAACAGTGAACGTACTGATGGAGTGTATTTTTGATACCTGCCTTTGCGGTATCTTATTTTATGCTATTGGTTACGCATTTATGTTTAGTTATGGTAATGGCTTTATAGGCTATCACTGGTTTTTCCTTCAAAATACTACCGGGGCGCCGTTTGCGGGTGGTGCGCTTAACCCAAGCGATACTTACCTGGCTACAGGCGTTCCAATTATAGCTCACTGGATATTCCAGTACGCTTTTGCTGATACTTGCTCAACCGTGGTATCGGGCGCTATGATAGGCCGTACAGGTTTCCGTGGCGATATCCTTTACTCTATCGGTATCACCGGTTTCATTTACCCAATTATTGGCCACTGGGCTTGGGGTCCGGATGGCTGGTTAGCTTTGATGGGTTCGGCAGGGCATTTCTATACTTCATTAGGTCAGGGTTTCCGCGATTTCGCTGGTTCAACCGTTGTACATACCATTGGTGGTATAGCGTCATTAGCCGGTGCAATTGTGTTAGGCCCACGTATAGGGCGTATATTTGCACGTGATGGCGGAGGTATGCCTCCTGGCCACAACTTGCCAATGGCTGCCGTGGGCGGTTTCATATTATGGTTCGGCTGGTACGGTTTTAACCCTGGTAGCTCACTATCGGCAATGGATAATATAGGTATTGGCCGTATTGCTACCAACACTACTCTTGCAGCTTGCGGTGGCGGTTTTACCGCTATGCTTGCAGCTTTATGGTGGGGCCCAACCAAAGGTAAATTCGATCTGGGTTTAACCGTAAACGGTTTCCTTGCCGGTTTGGTTGCCATTACCTGCCCTTGTTACTGGGTTAGCCCGCTTGGCGCTACCTTATTAGGTGGTGTAGCCGGTTTCGTAGTATTTGGCGGTGTTCATTTGTTGGAGTACCTGCGTATTGATGATCCTATCGGTGCTGTTCCGGTACACGGCCTGGCCGGTATATGGGGTACGCTTTCTTTAGGCTTATTTGCAACCGGTCAATTCGGTATAACAGGCCCTACAGGTCCTGATAACACTGCGCCAAACATTGTAAAAGGTTTATTTTACGGTGGCGATGCCAGCGTATTAAAAGCACAGGCCATTGGAACGTTTACCATAGCCATATCGGTATTTATTGTAACCTGGGTTATGATGAAACTGATTATGCTGCTGCCACATCCTTGGAAACTGCGTGTTGAAGAACATGGCGAAACCGGATTAGGTGGTTTGGATGTATTCGATCACGGTATCGACGCTTACCCAGCACAAGATGATGATATTAATTTAAGCGGCCTGTTTGAAAAAACAGCTCCTGTATCAGCATAATAATTCAAAATACAGATCCCTTGTGCGAGCAGCTAATTGCGAAGCCTATATCGCGCAAGGGATCTTATTAAATCCACTGACTATTACTTTTTATCATTCCACCTATCAATTTGATAGGCATTGAATGGTACTGCTTATGAGTTTTATTATCCTATAACTATAAGTTGGTGATAATAAGCTACCTATTAAAAATTTAAAGATAAAGGCACCATTTTGGTACAGGATGATGCAAATAATAAAAAATGTACCATACTATTTGTTTTTTAATCAACCCACAACTATTTTTTTAACCTATTAACAATTTTAATTCAACATGAAAAAGAAATTTTTACTTTTATCTTTATTTGTATCTGCTTTTACGCTTGCATCAAAAGCGCAGGATACAATTAAAACTACTCAGGATGCTCCTTTAACCCTATATGGTTCGGTAGATACTTACTATAAGGATGATTTCTCGGGTCATAACAACATCAATACCAGCTTCGCTTCCGATAACAATTCTATTTCTTTAGGTATGTTCGATCTGGGCTTGAAAAAATCAGTAGGTAATGCATCATTTGAAGGTGAAGTATCATTTGGCCCACGTGCTGATGCCTCATTGTCTGGTGGAGGTACTGGAAGTAGTGATTACCACATCCAAAATTTATTTGTTTCCTATAACCTTACTTCTAAATTGAACGCAACCGCTGGTTATATGTCAACTTTTATCGGTTATGAAGTAATTTCACCGGCAGGAAACTTTAACTACTCAACTTCTTATTTGTTTACTAACGGGCCGTTCGAAAATGCCGGGTTTAAATTAACTTATGCCTTTACAGGTACTGTAAGCTTAATGGCCGGTATATTTAACGACCAATGGAACGCTTACAGAGCAACTCAGGATGTATCAACCTTTGGTGCACAGTTAACTGTATCATCGGTTAAAAACTTAACTTTTTACGTTAACTTAGCTTCGGGTCCAACTTCGGGTACCGAATTTGATGTAGATGGCGCCCTTACTATTGGCAGCAAATTCAAATTAGGTTTTGATGCCGCTACCTATTCACCGGCACATTACACTTTTGGTGTAGGTAATACTTATGGCTTCACAGGTATAGCCCTATATCCTCAGTTAGCGTTATCTAAAGCCGTTACTGTAGGTTTAAGGGAAGAGTACTTTAAAACCAACTCAAGCAGTACAGGTACAGCATACGTAGGCCCAGCTGCAGGTGGTTCTGTTGTTGCCAGTACTTTGAGCTTAAATGTTAAATCAGGCCCTTTCACTTTCATTCCAGAAGTAAGGTTTGATAGCATTAACAGCCAAGCTTACTCATCATTTACCGATAGCAATGGTATGCCAACTACTTCAGCTACGCAATTCGTGTTAGCTGCCGTATATGCTTTCTAATATTTTTTAATTGCTTTTTTAAAAGCCGCAGCGGGACATCCGGGGCGGCTTTTTTTAATTTTATAACATGAGAACTTGCAGTAGCTGTTTTCGCCAATGGCCACGGTTTGCCATAGCGGCCTGCCTCGTTATTTTTGCTGGCCGCCGTGTACTCCTTGTGATAAATTTCACCCTTTTTACAAAAAGCAACTGCGATTTATGGAATCGCTTTTTATCTTTATAGCATGAAAAATGTTTTTATAATTTTAATATGTTTATTATCTGCCCGGGTAGCCCTGGCTCAAAAAGACTCTTTAGCTACGGATGAGCATAATAAATATATTTATTACCATGTAGTTGCCATGCCGGGCCTGCCAACCGATACATTACAGGCAAGGGCTTTATATTT
>Ga0302312_10001276_pt1 | contig 15594 bp, 10 predicted proteins | sample III_Palsa_N2_1_FD_200529 | JGI IMG/M metagenome (GOLD analysis project Ga0302312, IMG submission 200529) | Peat permafrost microbial communities from Stordalen Mire near Abisko, Sweden - III_Palsa_N2_1 | ecosystem: Environmental > Terrestrial > Soil > Palsa > Peat permafrost | place: Sweden... | reverse complement strand
GAGGATTTCGTATTGCATATATCAGAAAAACTAGACCTGGCCGCGACAGCGCCTCTGCTTTGCGCCGGCATCACCACCTATTCTCCCCTGCGGCATTGGAAAGTTGGCAAAGGACACAAGCTGGCCGTACTCGGTCTTGGCGGCCTGGGACATATGGGCGTAAAATTCGGCGTCGCTCTTGGCGCGGAAGTTACCGTCCTCAGCACCTCACCCTCTAAGGAAAAGGACGCCAAAAAATTAGGTGCCCATCATTTTGTCGTGACCTCCGACGCCGAACAAGTAAAAGCCGCCAAAAATTCTTTCGACTTTATTCTCGACACGGTCTCTGCGGAGCATGATATGAATATGTATCTCCGGATGCTCAGAACGGATGGGGTACTTATCTGCGTGGGTGTTCCATCGCAACCGTCGCCGATCCATCCGTTCAGTATCATTGCTGGCCGAAAAAGCTTCGCCGGATCGAGCATCGGCGGCCTTGCCGAAACCCAGGAAATGCTGGATTTCTGTGAAAAGCACAATATTGTTTCCGACATTGAAATCATTGATATAAAGGATATTACCGCATCTTATGCACGGATGCTGAAAGGAGATGTCAGGTACCGCTTTGTGATCGATATTGCTACGCTCCATTAAGGGGGTGTGGCATTTTTGGCGAGGGGTTGTAAAAACGAAAAGCACCAAGTCTTATTCAGTGGTTTGACCTAAGTCGCCCCTCCTACTGACCCGATGCTTTTCTGAGTTGTTTCCGTCCTTTCGGACTTTCACTTCTCGTTGAGTCGCTTCTTTCGGTTGATTGATTTCTGCGTCTCAATTTGTACTGTTAAGGTACATCTATTGATCCCCCGTTTCCAAATTTTTACCGCCATAGATATGCACTGGTTAAGCACATAGTTATGCACATTCGCAGGCAAGGAACAGCCGCGTTCCGTACTTTTGATTGTCAATCAACAAGATAATTATGCTGATCAAAAAACTGGAACAGCTCTGGCTGTATAACAACTGGGCGAACGATATTCTTTTCAAAACGTTTGAGACGCATGGTGACCGGATGCCAGCCTCCTGCCTTCGCCTTCTAAGTCATATTTTCAACGCGCAATCTACCTGGCTGAACCGGATCACTGGCGAAAAACAAATGGTGGGATTATGGGATGTACACGACCTGGAAGGATGTAAAAAATTGCATGCAGAGACGTCACAAGGTCTCAGGGCGGTCATGGAAAGACATGCGGACGATCTTGATATAAAGATCGAATACGCCAATTCACAAGGGCGTGTCTTCCAGAATACTTTATTCGATATATTATTTCAGGTATTTAATCACGCAACTTATCACCGGGCGCAGATTGCCATGGAGATGCGAATAAACGGGCTGCAGCCCATCAATACGGATTATATCAATTTTGTGAGGTAGGGGGTTGATAATTCTACACCCTCGCGAATGGCGACCAAAGCATCACAAAAAATATCGATCTCTTCTTCCGTATTATAATAATGCACGGAGGCCCGCAGGATCTTGTCCAGGTTGCGCCTGCTCATATAGTATAACGTGGAATGCGCCGCACCGATGGATACATTGATGTTCTTAGCCGCCAGCTCTTTTTTGATCAGGGTGCTATCTACCGCATCAAGTGAAAAAGTGACGATACCGCACAACTGATCGCCTCTGTCATGAACGGTTATTCCATCGATCGCACTCAATTTCAACCGCATCAGACCCGCCAACTGCTGAATCCGGCGCCATATACTGTCCAATCCAATGGCCAGCGCATAGTCGACTGCCTTTCCTAATCCAAGCGTCAGGGCACGGCTTTTTTCGTATAATTCGAAGCGGCGCGCATCCTCTCTTAACTCATAACCATGAAGGCTCGTCTCACGGGTACTGAAACCGTCTATCATCAACGGGGTCAACTGATCCTGAACCTCCTTTCTGACATATAAAAAACCTGTACCCCTGGGAGCCCTCAGATATTTCCGCCCCGTGACTGCAAGAAAGTCGCAGTTGATCTCATTCACGTCTATCGGAACCTGCCCGGCACTTTGACAGGCATCCAGCAGGTACAATATCTGATGCTTGTGGGCGATCCGGCCGATGTCGGCCACCGGAAGGACATTGCCTGCGGAGGAGGGAATATGGGTCATCGCGACCAATCTGGTCCGCGGCCCGATAGCCGCCTCCAAAGCTGCCAGGGAAAAATTACCCTGTTCATCATTAGGCACCATCCTGACTTCTATGCCATGGGTCTTCTGAAACTCCAGCAGTCCGAGCAGGTTGGTTACATATTCCATTTCGCTGGTGATCACGACGTCTCCTTTTTGAAAGGAAAGGCCTTTAAATGCCAACGACCAGGCAGCACTGGCATTTTCCACGAGGGCAATTTCATCCTTTTTGGCATTGATGAGCCGAGCAATGGAAGTATAGACATTCTCCAGTTGCTCTTTATACTTGGCTTCGGTCTCGTAGCCTCCTACAGCGGCTTCTTCCCTTAAATAGCTTACGACGGCTTCGACGACTATGTCCGGCGGAAGGGATGATCCGGCATTGTTAAAATGTATTTTCTGCGATGGCATAGGCTGACAAATTAGTTATACAAAGGAAGTATTTAATTCAATGGCAAAACAGATGCAGAAACAGATATTTTGACTATATCAGTTATATGCGGAAAGTAAACAACCCTGCCCGATAGCCGACTTCCTGTTTTCAACTTAAAAACTTATCTTACTTGCACAAAGTAATTATGACTGTAGCTGATCATAAAAATGGCAAATTAATCACACTATCAAAAGCCTTCGATTCAAAGTCGAAGATTTTATACGCTTTCTATTTCTTTGTATTCTTTTTAGGTGGCGCAGGAAGCCTGCTGAAATTATTTGACGAGAAGCCATTTTCTGGATTAACGATTTTTGTGGTAGTCTTTTCCAGTGCCCTTTTTATTGCTGCCTACAAATTTGTCAATAAGGCTACAATGTCAGAAAAGATATTTATCAATAAGCAGGAAGTGCAGCTTATCAAAAAAGGATTGTTCAACCTTCATAGGAAATCGTTCGACATTGCATTTATCTCAAATTTCAGGCACCTTGACAAACCAGCACCAACAAGGCATCCTTTAGCTGGAGAAACGTTTGACTATCTGGGATTTCAAACAGAACAACAAGTGATCAATGAGATGTATGGGGATAATCGCGTTGCCTTTGATTATGAGGGAAAGACTATCAGCTTTGGAGAAAATGTATATTCCTGGGAGTTTTCCGAATTAGAAGTTCTATTGTACGATATCACAGGTAATGATTTGAGATATACTGATGGATTTGAAAAAACGTTTCATTCAAAATGATACCGGCGCTGTTAAGCATGAAACACCGGGGGATCGACTCTGGGGAATTCCAAATAGAAAGTAGTCCCCTCATTTTCTTTACTCTCAAACCGGATGGAGCCGTTATAATATTCAGTAATCTCTTTGCAAATGGAAAGGCCTAAGCCAAAAGTGGGCTCGCCCATGGTCCCTTTTCTTTTTGCTTTTGTAAATCTTTCAAATACTTTATCTTTCAATCTCTCCGGAATACCAATGCCATTGTCTTTAACGGCTATCTGTACTCTTTTGTTTTCAGCCGACGTGGTAACCGTTATTTGTTTATTGTCGTTGCTAAACTTAATGGCGTTTATAAGCAAATTGTTGATCACACGGTTTATCTTTTCCCTATTGGCAATAAAGAATTTTTCTTTGTCATTCAATTGCAGATTGAATGTTTGCTTTTTTTCCGATGCCTTAACCCGTAATAGTTCAACACTATCATTCACCAATTTATCCACATCTATTGTTTCCTGCACATCATTTTCATTATTGTTACTTTCGGCCGCTCCTAAAATTTCAGCGATCAAGGTTAATGAATTGTTGCACGCCGTGTGCATATACTGCAGCACCTTATCGGTCTCCTCTTTATTATCTGATTTTTTAATGACGTTAGAAAGCATCATGATGGATGCTATCGGCGATCGTAAATCATGTGCTACGATATGCAGTATCCTGTCTTTTTCTTCGCTTCTTTTTTGGACTAAGGCCAAGGCATCTTCGAGTTGAAGCTTTTTTCTTTTGGAATGTTGGGCATTCTTCCAGATCAGCCATCCAATCACCAGCAGCAGAACGCCACAGGACCCCGCCAGCATCAAATAGTGATCCTTTGAATCATTTTTCTTGGTTAAAAGGTCGATATCATGCTGCTTTTCTAAAAGTTTTATATAATCCGATGCATCAACAGTGGTGATAGCTTTATTGATTTTTTCCATCGAATCTTTCCTCTGGTATAAAGGGTCAGGTCCGTATAGGCTTCCGATGGCCTGTTTTGTTTTTCAGCATACTGCCACATCAACCTGTGCCATTCGGTTTCCCAGGTGAAATTGGGCATGGCATCGAGGCTTTTCCTGATCTCCCCGAGCGCAACGCCCATACTGTCGATCTTATTTTCTTTATAAAACAGGTCGGCAAGCTTTAGGTACGCGGACTGGGCATCCCAGATATCGTTGCCCCTTTTTAGGTTGATGGCCACGCTTTGCCTGAATAATTTCTTAGCCTCATCATATTTGCCCTGTTCTTTATATATCTGGCCTATGTTGCCGTAGATCACTCCTCGTGCAATATCATGCCACCTGTTATTGGGTTCGTGTGTGGGCTGGTTGGTTCCGATAAATGTAAGCGCTTTATTATAATACTGTAAAGCGGTATCATCATTACCGAACTTATAATAACAAAGGGCAATGTTGTTCAATAGCTCCTGTGATTTCAGGTATTTACTAAAGCTTTCCGGGCAATCATCCGTCTGAGAAAAAGATTCCTGAAATGTCCTGGCAGCTTCCATGTACCTGGATTGCTTGTATAAAATCATCGCAATGCGGTAACTATAACTGGCAGTAGCACAAGCAGAAAGGTGTGTTTCAGGCAATAGCCTGGCCTGATAATAGTAGGTGTATGCCTCGTTATATTTCCCTTCTTTAAACAATACGTCCCCTTTAGCATAGCTGGCCAGCTCATATTGGGCGGGATATTTTTCTCTTGCACCATCGCCGCCGGCTAAATACAATGCGCTGTCGGCATATAATTCTGCCTTGGCATTATTGTTTAGGAACTCGCGATATACCATGCTTTTGTGGCCATAGATGGCCACTTTTTGTTCGAGGGTCAGGCTCTTTCCGGCCAAAGCGGAATCTATGTAAGCAATGGCCTGCGCTGCGCTTTCGGGGCCGAACTTTTGGGTTTGGTTAATCAGGCTGTCAACGAAAAAAAGATTACCCGTTTTGGGTATGGCATTATTATTTGAATTGCAGGAAAACAGCAAAAACAGAGAGATGGCGGCAGGAAAAAAATGAGAAAATATTTTTGGCATCAAGGGTAATGTTACCTCTCATTAAGAGTGTAAAACGCCAATTTACTTAAAGATATTGTATTAAAAAAGGTATGGTACGTTGAGAATCTGGTGGTCCCGACAGGAATCGAACCTGTATCTAAAGTTTAGGAAACTTCTATTCTATCCATTGAACTACGGGACCGAAGACCTTGGGTGCCGGAAACCGGGCGGAACGCTGGCGGCGGGTCGCGGAAGGCCGCAGGAGCCGGGCGCAGAGCGCGGAAACAGGCGCAAGGGTCGCAAAAATAGGCATTTTTTTTTAGCTTAAACTAATTCCTTACTTTGAACCTCTCAAAAAAAATTCATTTATGAACCGATTGATTTTGCCGTATGGAGCCCGCGTTGTTCTGATGCTGCTGGCGCCTTTTCTGATGGCCCTTCCAGCGCATTCGCAAGGCCCGCGCTTCAGCCACCAGACGATCTTTGTGACTGACCTGGACCGTGCCGCGAACTTTTATGAGAACGTCATGGAACTCAAAAGAATACCAGAGCCTTTCCATGACGGCAAGCATGTGTGGTTCCGGCTGTCCGAGCATGGACAACTGCATGTCGTCTCGGGTGCCAAGGAAGACATCCCTCACGATATCAATATACACCTTGCCTTCAGCGTCCCCGACATGGCCGTTTTCACGAAACACCTGGATGATCTCAATGTTAAATATGGCAACTGGGCGCAAAACACCAAGACGCCGCAGGTAAGGCCTGACAAGGTGAAACAGATCTACCTGCAGGACCCGGATGGGTACTGGATCGAGGTTAACGACGATACCTTCTAGAGGCTCTCGGAGGGCAGATACTGGAAAAGCCTATATTTGCACTCCAAATCAGGACCATGAAGTTCTATAACATCGTCATTAAGTACCGTCTTCAGATAGCCATCTTTTTACTGATCATCGGCGTCGCCACAAATGTATATGCCGGATTTTGGCCAGCCTTCCTACCCTACTTCGTTGCCGTGCTGCTGCTGTTCGGCTATTTCTTCTTCGGTCCGCTGCGCCTCATCCAGGAACATATGGAAAGCGGCGATATGGAAGCCGCCGAAAAAGTGCTGAATTCCATCAAGTTTCCCAACCTGCTGTATAAACCTATCCGCAGCGTCTATTTTACCCTGAAAGGCAATATCGCCATGATGAAGCAGGATTTTGCCGGGGCGGAATTGAACATGAAAAAGGGATTGGACCTGGGAATGCCGATGAAAGAGGCGGAAGGCGCCAGCCTCCTGCAGATGGGGATGCTTTGCATGCAAAAGAACGATATCAGGCAGGCAGAAAGCTATATCCGCCAGGCCCTCCGCAAGGGATTACCCGATAAAGAAAACCAGGCCGCAGCCTTCCTGCAGCTTTGCTCGATCATGATGACCAAAAGGGAATTTCGCGCCGCCAAGGATTTTTTCCGTAAGGCCAAGGCGCTGAAACCTACCACTCCACAGATCGTTTCCCAGATCAAAGAAATCGAAAGATATATTTCCCGGATCCCGGGATAGAGGCAGCACGCGGACGGCGGAAAGGGGACGAGGCGGGCTACTAATTATTCTGGCTGGCTTCGCCGGGGGAAGTTACACAACCGACCATCTGCCGGAGCGTACGAAGCGACAGGCTATTCTTTTCCAGGAAATCGAAAGTACCATACTGTAGAAATACTTCTTTTGTATTCAACCCCTTCTGACTGGAAAATAAGATGACATACACATTAGGATCATAATCCCTCACCCGCTGCAAAGTATCCAGACCATTCATCTGGCCATCCAGGTTATAATCCAGGACGATAACGGCAGGATGTTTATCCAATTCGGAAATGCAGGATTCCCCGTTGGTATAAAAATGAATGTTGCTGCTGAGCGTCTCTAGCTCCTTAGCAATGAGGCCTTGATAGATAATGTTGTCTTCAACGACAAAGATTACCGGTTGATGCATTAATTCCATTGGTGTGTGCTGTAGTGCGTTAACAAACCCGGAAAATAATGCCAGAAAAAAATCCATTCTATTTCGTTGATTATCAATATGCAACCCGATTGCAATGCTAAAAAACGCTCTCGGAATGGGAAATTAGACCGATTGCTGGGAAATTAATTGAGGACCTCTGCCTGCAGCTGCCCGATACATTCTGTGATCACCCTATCGATGGTCGCCACGAGCGATGGTATGGTCTGGAGGGATTCCAGCTGTTTGGCGTTAGCCTCCACCTCCCGGATCTCCTGGCGGATGGATTTGATGCCCATCGAATCGATGGTAGACTTTAATTTATGCGCTGTTTTACCAACCTGCTCCCAGTTTTCTTCGTGCAGCGCCTTTTTCATGTCCTGCACGTTCTGGGGTACGGTCTCGATAAAAAGGGCAACCATTTTCTTTATAAATCCTTCATCACCGCCTGACACGGATTGTACCATCGTCAGGTCATATAATCTGGAATCAGCTGACATAGTTGTTGTATTTATAAGGGGGATATCTATTTTCGATGTTACGGGGGAGGACTCGGATACAAGGGCGTCCACAGGGTTCAAATTCCTCGATATCACCCTGAACAACCTTTCTTCATCAAACGGCTTGGCCAGGTAATCGGTCATGCCTGCCGCCAGGTATTTTTCACTATCTCCTTTCAGTGCATTAGCCGTCAACGCGATAATAGGGATCTTCGCTTTCACCGGATCGGGCATGCTCCGAATATGATGGGTAGCCTCCATGCCATCCATCTCCGGCATCTGCACATCCATCAGGACACAATCGAAAGATGCGTCTGCAAGGGCTTCGATCGCCTCGCGTCCGTTATTGGCAATCACCACCTCAAAATCCCATGATTCGAGAATATGCCGTGCCAGATACTGATTCAACTCCACATCTTCCGCGACGAGAACTTTTCTATGTCCAAGGCTCTTATAGTCTATTTCCTGTCCTATTTCGTTTTCCTGCATAGCTTCAATACTTAAATAATAGGGAATACGTATGGTAAAGGCAGATCCTTTACCTAATTCACTCTGAACGTTCAACTCACCGTGCTGCATTTCGATCATATTCTTACAAATGGCCAACCCAAGCCCGGTACCGCCATATTTACGGGAAATGGTTGCATCGGCCTGCACGAACGGCTCGAATACGGTCCGCAACCTATCCTGTTCAATCCCGATGCCGGTGTCGCTGACGGTAACTTCCACCACCACCTCGTCTTCGGACTCCTCATTGATACCCGAAGAAATCGTGATGTGACCGCTCTCCGTAAACTTCAAAGCATTACTCAGAATATTGTTGAGTACCTGGCTGAGCCGGTAAGGATCGCCTTTGACGACAAGGTCGGCCGGGATAAAGTTCTGGTAGATCAGGCCCAATTCCTTTTCTTCCGCCCGGTAAATAAACGACTGGATGATAGTAGCGATCTTGTCGACGATCTTGAACGGGATAACCTCCAGCTGCAGCTTGCCAGCCACGATCTTTTCCAGGTCAAGGATATCGTTGACGATCACCACGAGGTTGTTAGCCGACTCCTGGATCAATTGCAGATAATTCCGCTGCTGTGAATCCAATTCCGTCTTCCTCAGCAGACTGGCAATCCCCAGAATGCCATTCATCGGCGTCCGGATCTCATGGCTCATGTGCGCCAGGAAGGACTCTTTCGCCCGGGCCACCTCTTCGGTCAATTGCTTGGTCAACCGCAATTCCTTTTCCATCTTGATCCTGTCGGTGATATCCTGCGCAAAGCCGATAACATACGGATCAAGATCGGGCTCTTCTACCCGGTAGTTCTTATACAAGAGATATATTTCCTGTCCTTCCTTGCTCAGCACACAAAATTCGCCGCTGGTTATCGTATTATTATTATTACGCACGGCTGCGAGATATTCCTCTTCGAACCTGGGCCGGTGTTTGTCCGGAATCATATCCCGGATGTTGCGTCCCAGCATTTCTCCTTCACTGTAATTGAGCGCCCGGCAGATGGACGGATTGACGGCCAAAAAATTCCCGTTGAGATCATGGGTACAGATCAGGGCCTGGCTATAGTTAAAGAGGTCGCGGTACCTTTTTTCATGCAACTTGACCTGCTCTTCGAATTCCTTCGTCTCGGTGATCCGGACGACATAAATAATGACCTGCTGAAATTTATCCTCCGTATCGAACACAGGATATATCCGGTGCAAAAAGTGTTGTACTACGCCCTCATTGTCCTGCAGCGACTCCGACCATTCCACCGGCTTCCGGGTGCGACGGGCCTTTTCAAAAACCATTCTCCTGGCTCTCGCCATAGCGGTAGGCCGGCCTGAGTATTGACAAAACTCTTCGTTGGTCTTCCCAATCATCCATTCCCTCAGATGCGAATCCGGCACGGCAACCGGATTGGCGTATAGGAAGCGGTATTCGGCATCCGCGACCATGATCTCCGCAGGAACTTTGTCCAGGATATTTTCAAAGAAATGATTGTCTAGAGGCATTTAGGGTTGGGCGTTATTTCATTTTTAATTCACCGTTTTGAATCATACGGTAGAGCGTGGATTTGCCGACATCCAGCTTCTTAGCCACCAGCAGCACATCCTTTTCATATTTATCCAGGTAATGCTGCAGGATCTGTATTTCAAATTCTTTCAGCGTCATTTCTTTATTGAGGAGATCGGCAATGCTGGCGGAAGTGTTGAGCGTAATATGTTCAGGTGTGATGGTTTCCTCATCTGCCATCACGACAGCCAGTTCCACGACAGACTTCAACTCACGCACATTACCGGGAAAGGGATACTGCAACAGCTTCTGTTGTGCATCCGGAGACAGGCTCTTCCTGTCCAGTTTGTTCTCCTTACAGAACCCGTCGATGAAATGTTTGGAAAGGATGAGAATGTCGTTGCCTCTTTCGCGCAAGGGCGGAAGGGAGATGGGCAGACCGATCAACCGATAGTATAAGTCTTCGCGAAAATTCTTGTTCTTTACTTCTTCGAGTAAGTTCTTATGTGTGGCCACTACGATGCGGACATCTATCTTCGTTACGCCGGTGCTTCCGATCCGGGTGATCTCCCGTTCCTGCAGTACGCGCAGCAGTTTGGCCTGCAGGTTGATATCCAACTCCCCGATCTCATCGAGGAACAAAGTGCCTTTGTCGGCCTCTTCGAACTTGCCGATCCGACGGGTAACGGCGCCGGTAAACGCCCCCTTTTCATGGCCAAACAATTCGCTCTCGATCAGGTCTTTGGGAATGGCTGCTACGTTGACGGCCACGAAAGGCATTTTGTGCCGCTCAGAATTATAATGAATGGCTTTTGCGATCATTTCTTTACCCGATCCTGTCTCGCCGGTGACCGATACGGTGATATTGGTCTTCGCGGCTTTTTCGATCAGCGAGAAGACCTTTTCAATCTGCTCGCTCTTACCCAGGATCATCTGGGAGAAATCATACTTCCTTCCCACCTGGCTCTTGAGCGTCTCGACTTCCTGCTTCAGGTTGCTGATTTCACGCAGGTGGAGGATGCTGTTCCAGAGCCGGTCTTTAGTGTCGTCGTCCTTTACGATATAGTCGAATGCGCCATTCTTCAATAGGTTGATTGCCGTCGCCACATCTTCCTGTCCGGAGATGACAATGACCCGAATGTCAGGATTATGTTCCTTTATCTTTTTCAGCACTTCAGCCCCATCGCAATCGGGGAGGGAGTAGTCAAGCGTTACAACTTCCGGATTTTCATGAAGTTGAGCAAAGAAATCACGGGGGGATTCAAATCTTTGGACTTCGTATTCGGGGTTAAGGGAGAGATAATGCTGGAGCATCGAGCCATACCAGGTATCATCTTCGACGATAAAGATTTTAAAGGAAGAATGGTTTTTCATGTTTGCGTTTACTTAGGATAGAATTCTAACGTGGAATTGACAAATTTATTCCCATATTAAGACAATTTCCAATTTCTTTTGCCCTTTTTTTTGAAAAAGGCTTACTTGGGTGGGCAATAAGGGGTTATGCTTAGGGTGACGGGGCGGCGTTCCGGGGCGGGAAAGTATTCATTTTGCATACCTTTGGGATCATGTCTATCAATCGGGAAAAGCTCCGGCAACATTTCCAGGAAGAATATCAGAAGCTCAACGGGCAGCAACGGCTGGCTGTCGACACGACGGAAGGTCCGGTGATGGTGATTGCAGGCCCCGGCACGGGCAAGACACAGATCCTGGCGGCGCGCATCGGAAAGATCCTGCTGGAAACGGATGTTTTGCCGGATAATATCCTTTGTCTTACCTATACGGATGCGGGCGCGATCGCCATGCGGCGGCGGTTATTGTCATTCATAGGGCCGGATGCGTACAGAGTGCATATACATACCTTCCATTCTTTTTGTAACGATATCATCCAGGAAAACCTGCCTTTATTCGAAAAGACCGCCCTGGACCCCATTTCCGACCTGGAGCGGATCCAGCTCTTTAAAGTCCTGATCGATGGCTGGCCGAAGAATCACCCCCTGAAACGGTATCGCGGAGACGTATATTTCGAAATGGGCAACCTGCAGCATCTGTTCTCGACTATGAAGCGGGAAGGCTGGACACCGGAATTTATCTATTCGAAAATCGATCAATACCTGGCCGATCTACCCTCGAGGGATGAATATATCGCCAAACGGGCCACCAAAGAGTTCAAGAAGGGGGATGTCCGAACTGATAAAATCGAAGAGGAAAGGGAGCGGATGAATAAGCTGAGGGCGGCCGTGGGTGAATTCGGACCTTTCCAGGAACTGATGCGTCGCCGCAACCGCTATGACTTCGACGATATGATTAACTGGGTCATCAAGGCCTTCCAGGATAACAAGGGCCTGCTGGCTACTTACCAGGAGCGTTATCAGTACATCCTGGTAGATGAATACCAGGATACCAGCGGCACGCAGAACCGGTTGGTCAGCCTCCTGATAGCCTACTGGGACCAGCCTAATGTATTCGTTGTAGGAGATGACGATCAGAGCATTTACCGGTTCCAGGGGGCCAACGTAGAGAATATGCTGGAATTCGCCGTTGCCTATGAAAAGGAGCTGCTGACGGTGGTACTGACCAATAATTACCGGTCTACCCAGCCGATATTGGATATTTCCAGGACGCTGATCGAGCGGAATGCCGAACGACTGGTGAACCAAATCCCCGGATTGTCAAAGCAACTGGTCTCCAGCCATCCGGTGGTCAGCCGCCACCATGATCCCCCGCGGCTACTGGAATATCTGAGCCCGCGACAGGAAATGACGAATATCACCCTGCAGGTGGAAAAGCTGCTGGCGGATGGGGTGGCACCGGGACGCGTGGCGATCATCTACAAAGAGAATAAATATGGGGAGGAACTGGCGCGATTCCTCCGGTTGAAGAATATACCGGTCTACAGCAAGCGGAACCTGGACCTGCTGGGAGTGCCATTGGCGCAAAAGATCCTGTTACTGCTACGCTACCTGGCGGCGGAACACGACGCCCCTTATGGGGGGGATGAAATGTTGTTCGAGATCCTGCATTTCGATTTCTTCGGCATTGCCCCGATCGAGATCGCGAAATTGTCCGTCGAAGTGGCCGACAGGCAGTTCAGCGACCAGCGGACTTCGCTGCGCCGCCTGCTGTACGAGAAGGCCAGCCGCCCGGCGCGGGACCTGTTCGACACGGGGTTGCCGGAAGGAATGAAAAAGGCGAGCAAGGCGCTGGAGAAGCTGATCGGCGACGTGCCTAACGTCACGTTACAGACCTTGTTCGAGAACTGTATCCGGGACACGGGGGTCCTCGCGATGATCATGGGCAGCGCGGATAAGATCTGGCAATTACAGGTGGTGACGGCGCTTTTTGAATTCGTGCGGGAGGAATCGAGACGTGACCCGGACCTCAACCTGGAAAGGCTGGTCCAGATGATCGACCTGATGAAGGACAACGGGCTGACGCTGCCGCTGGTGCAGGTGTCGGGGAGCGACAGAGCGGTGAATTTATTGACGGCGCATGGGTCTAAGGGGCTGGAATTCGAATATGTCTTCTTTGCCGGCTGTAATGCTTCTATTTGGGAGAAGAAACGGAGACCGGGGGGTGGATATAAGTATCCTGATACAATATTTGAGCGAGCGAAGGCGGGTACGGCCACGGAAGAGGAAGAGTTACGGCGTCTGTTTTATGTGGCATTGACAAGGGTCGAGCGGCACCTGACGATTTCCTACTCCCGGTTCCGTGATGACGGCAAGGAGCTGGAGCCTTCGGTCTTTATCGCAGAGATCCTTGACCAGCACTCTTTGCCCGTCGAAAAAGTGCTGATCCCCGAAGAAGCCGTAGCGGCCTTCGACGTGCTGCCTTTTAGTGACATTATCGCTCCCGAAATCGCGGCTGCCGAGGAGGACTTTATCAGCCGGATGCTGGAAAAGTTCGTCATGAATGTCACCGCGCTCAATAATTATCTCAAATGTCCGCTGGAATTCTATTACCGGAATCTCGTCCGCATCCCGTCACCCAAGAATGAAGCGACGGAATTCGGGAGTGCGGTGCATTTTGCTTTGCAGCGGCTATTCGAGAAGATGAAAGAGCACGTCTCGGAGGCCTTCCCCTCGAAAGAAGAGATGCTGAATGATTTTCAGTGGTATATGCGCCGGCACCGGGAGATCTTTACCCGGGAGGCGTTTGCCCGGCGGATGGAATATGGGTTGGAGGTGCTGGGCCATTACTATGACAAATACCTGCACCTATGGAACCGGATCGTTGCGGTGGAAAGGAATATCCGGAATGTCGTGGTCCGGGGAGTACCGCTGAAGGGCAAGCTGGACAAGCTGGAATTCCAGGGCAAGGAGGTCAATGTCGTCGACTATAAGACGGGGGACGTGGACAAGGCGAAAGACAAGCTATCGCCGCCCAATGCCAAAGACCCTGATGGGGGGGATTACTGGCGGCAGGCTGTTTTTTATAAGATACTGGTAGACGGCTATGAGCAAAAGGACTGGAAAGTGACCAGTACGGAATTCGACTTCGTGGAACCTGACAAGAAAAAGGAATACCGGAAGGTGAAGATCATGATCACCCCGGAGGACATCACCACGGTGACCCAGCAAATCGTCAATACCTGGCACTCGATCCAGCGCCGGGAATTTTATACGGGCTGTGGCAAGCCGGATTGTCACTGGTGTAATTTTGTCAAGACCAATAATCTGGCTGTCGCCCTGCATGAGATCGACGAGGGAGAACAAGAAGAGGTGGGGTAACCGAGTGAAACGAAGTTCCGAACCGGGTTCGGCCAGGGCCTCGGAAATAACATTTTTTTGCGGGGTAAACCCACTATGTTTGTAAAATATGAGATTCCAAAAAGGTCTTTTATTCCTTTTCTTTGCCCTGCTCATCATCGGCGCCATTGCGCATTCCGGGTGTGCCAATATCGTCCCGCCGTCGGGGGGTCCCAGAGACACTATTCCACCCGTGTTGCTCAGTGCTACACCCCCGGATCAGACCAAAAACTTTGGCGGGGGCAAGATGACGGGCCAGAAGATCATCTTCAAATTCGACGAATACATCGATCCGAAGGATATCCGTACTGAGCTGATCGTTAATCCTCTGCCTAAGGTAGAGCCCATTGCGGACGGCCATCTTCAGTTGCTGACCGTCAGGCTGAAAGATACCTTGCAACCGAATACGACCTATTCGCTGAATTTTTACAAGGGTATTAAGGATGTGAATGAAGGCAATGTCCTTAAGAATTTCACCTATGTCTTTTCCACCGGTAACCATATCGATTCGGGACAGGTGGCCGGACAGGTCATCCTGGCGTTGACGGGCAAGGCGGACTCCAGCATGGTGGTGGTGCTGCACAAGAAGTTCGATGATTCGGCAGTCGCCAAGGAGCGTCCCCGCTATCTCACAAAGGTCGACACGAACGGCCGTTTCTTTTTCAACTACCTGGAACCAGGGCGTTATGCGATCTATGCCATGAAGGATGAAGGCGGATCGCACAAATACCTGTCGAAGTCCCAGTTATTCGCCTTTGCGGACTCGCCGATTACCGTGAATGTTAATTCCGGGCATTTTGTCACGATGTTCGCCTATTCGGAAATACCTGATACCAAGTCTAAAAGCAGTACTTCGAGCAACAATTCGGGGTCGAACGGCTCCAACAAAAGCAGTACTCCGAAGCCCAAGAAAGAGAAGGACAAAAGATTACAGCTGTCGGTTAATGCGGCTAATAATGTTTTCGATGCATTGGATACTTTCCGGGTAACCTTTACCCAAGGCTTGAAGCTCTTCGATTCCACCCAGATCA
>Ga0302312_10001273_pt1 | contig 15610 bp, 16 predicted proteins | sample III_Palsa_N2_1_FD_200529 | JGI IMG/M metagenome (GOLD analysis project Ga0302312, IMG submission 200529) | Peat permafrost microbial communities from Stordalen Mire near Abisko, Sweden - III_Palsa_N2_1 | ecosystem: Environmental > Terrestrial > Soil > Palsa > Peat permafrost | place: Sweden... | reverse complement strand
GTTCCATACATCCTGTTGGCTTTTGAGTTGTCACTGTAGGTCAGCCGCTAAACCGTTGCATTCTCAGGCTTAGTGGCGGGGACGACGGGGCTCGAACCCGCGACCTCTGCCGTGACAGCTAATCCGTAACTCGTAACTTGTTGATACCAGGCGTAGCGGATGGCTACCTGAGCGCCCTGAGACACCCAAAGTAACGGTTATTGGTCCCTTATCGGACCCATGACCTTTGCCCTCTAAACCTTTGCCCTCTTCTCGATTTTCGTGGCAATTTCGGCAATTTTTGCGGTCGATTTCGACCGCGACCTCTTTCGCGTGACGGCAGAGGTCATGGGTCCAAATGATACCCCAATCACGCATTGTTCCCTGAAAGGGAACGTTTCATGCAGACAATAGTAATTTGACTATGATACTGTATTCTTGTTTCGTTCCTTCCGGAGGAACAATATGATCACAGAATATCTGTCGAAGACTGCCGGCCCCAGAGGGAAAACCTCCGGGGGAAAATCTGGACCCTTATCGGACCCGCAACCTTTGCCGTCCAAACCTTTGCCTCGGAACTCCAGTAAAACCCTGGGACCAAGATCGGCTGCGCTATGGGTGGAACTCAACGAACGCGGCAAGACCACGTTCACTCTCCAGGATGCCGAGGAGATAACCGGACTGCGCGGTTCATCGGCGCGGACCCTGATCCACAAGGCGGAACGGCGGGGACTCGTGACCCGGTTGCGCTCCGGCCTCTACACGCTCGTTCCCTTCGAGCTGGGCCGGGCGACGGAGTATGTCGGCGATCCCTACGTCATCGCCCGGGAGATGTGCGAGGGACGCTCCTACTTCCTCTCGCACGCCTCGGCGATGGAGCTGCACCGTATGGTCACGCAGCCTCAGTTCACAATCTATGTCAGTTCAACGATGCGGACGCCGCCACGTTCGGTGCATGGACACGACTACCGCTTCGTCACGGTCAAGCCGGCGGATTTCTTCGGCCTGATGAAAGTGTGGGTTACGAAGCAGCAGTCCGTCATGGTCAGCGATAAGGAACGGACCGTCCTCGATGCCCTGCGCCAGCCGCAATACGCAGGCGGCATCCCGGAGGTGGCGAAGGCTCTCTGGATGAGCCGCGCAGACATCAAGGTTCCACAGCTTCTCGACTACATACAGCACTTTTCGAGCGGCGCTCTGCGACGGCGGCTCGGCTTTCTGTTGGAACTCTACGAAATGGCCTCATCGAATCAACTCGAAGTGCTGCGCTCGAAGCTGACCTCCACGTATGACCGCCTCGATCCAACGCTGCCGAAGTCAGGTTCCTTTCAGGCACGCTGGCGTCTGCAACTCAATATCGGTATCGACGAACTGGAGGCGATTCCGCACACATGATTCCGCAGCGCAACATCTCGCTTCTCGCCAACCGGCTGTACAAGGAACATGGTGGCCGTCGTATCCCCGAGGCCGTTCTGGAGCGGGACTACTGCCTGGCCTGGTTCCTGGCCGGGTTGAGCCAAAGCAAGCTCCGCAACCTCCTGATCTTCAAGGGCGGCACCGCGCTCAAACGCTGCCACTTCGGAGACTATCGTTTTTCCGAAGACCTGGACTTCACGCTTGCAAGAAAAGTAGAGTTCGCGGAGATCCGCGAAGGTCTGGAAGAGGTGTATGAGTTGGTGGCACAAGCCTCCGGCATACGCTTCTCTTTCGAGGCCGAGGACCGCCAGACGCACGTCAACAGCTATACCTTTTATCTCCGGTATCAAGGACCGCTCCCAACATCGAACACAGTCAAGGTGGACATCACGGTCGCGGAGATTCTGATTTTTCCGGTAGAACAGCTTCCAGTTCTGCGAACCTATCCAGAATTTGAGGACGTGCCGGAAGATCGCCCTATCTCTGTGTATAGCCTGAATGAAATCGCCACTGAAAAGATCGTGGCTCTCCAGGACCGGGCACGCAATGAGCCGCGCGACCTCTACGATCTGTGGTTCCTGACTTCTCATGCGGGTGTAGACATCGGCCATCTCATAGGACCCATTACGGAAAAACTACGCTTTCGGGAGAAAGACATTGCTGGCGTCGAAGACCGCATCCTCGCAAAAGAAGCTCGTCTGATGGCACTGTGGAACGGGCGTCTCGGGCATCAGATGGAAGCATTGCCTCAGTATGATGAGGTCTTCCGCACCGTGCGCCGCGAGCTTCGTCAGGCAGGCTTTCCCAAGTCCTTGTCACGGCTCGTTTGATTACTGCTCTCGATGGCCAAACCACCTACCAAGCCGCCTGCGCGGAAACCCTCTATGAGCAGCATAACCTCGACCTGTATGCAGCGTTTGACGGTGAGCGTATACGAGCCACAGGTGGGATCCTGACCAATGACTAGCCGGAGTCAGAGGCCAAGCTGTTCGTCATGCTGATGACCCCCTTATAAGCAGCTCTACACGCCCGGAATAGCGACAAGAAAGATAACACCCACAACTTGATGTCTACGCATGGTTCCTCCGTTCCGAAGCGTTAGCCTGTTGGCATCGAATCGCGCACGTTTGCAGCGCCTCCGCATATGCCTTCGGAGCATCGTAAAAAAGAAAATGATTCGCGTCTTCGAACTCAACAAGGTTGCATCGAGAATTGCGAAGAGCCGGCAGATAGCTGAGGTGACGGTTCTCCATACCGTAGAAGAAGAAGATCGGAACCGGCAGGTCAAGGAACCGGTCAAGGAGACGACCGCCGTCAGAGTACGCTACTGTCTGAAAACTGTACGCGTAGTACGAGCGACCCTCGGCAGCCTCTAGAACCTTCAAATGGTTTGCGAAGCCTGCGCCCTTGCGCCTCGCCAATTCAAGCTTGATCTGAGGAAAAATTTCACGCTCGAAGTTCTGATAGGTGTGAGGAACGACCAACCTGCTGAAAAGACAATCTTCGGGTGCAAGATTGCCTTCAACGTTCACGAAACCTGTTATTAGATCTGGGTTACGCTCCGCGAAGAGCAATGCAACTAATCCACCCATACTTCCGCCCACCAGGAGGAGCTTCTTCAAGTTGAGCTCAATCACGAAGTGTTCGAGGATCTCCACCAAGCAGTCGATTGAATCTGGACTGTCGACGCTTGAAGGAGACTCATTGCATCCTGGATGGTCATAGCATATGAGTCGAAAGTCATCCAAAGCAGGCTCTTGACACATATCCGCGAAATCCCGTTTGGATGTCCCAAGTCCGTGGACATAGAGAATGGTGCCTTTAGCGCCCCTGCGATCGAAATAACTGAGCAAGTGGCTACCGCGGCCTGTCTTGATCTCTATCGTTGTCGAGGTCTCGGCTGCTTGGAGTGAAAAAGTTGACATTGCGCATTCGTCCTTTCTTTGGGTGTAACTGATGAACGTGGAAGTACGTAAGCCGACATCACTGCTGATATTGAACTCTTCGATCGCGGGATTACCAGCAGCTTCCCAGCCGCCCGCCTGCCCTCCAAGTCAATATCGGCTTGGCGGCATTTCGAAGCGGATACTGGCGGACCGCGGAGACACGAACCGAAACCTCAAAGTTCCCGGTATGGATATGCGAGATCCGCAAACTCCATCGTCTCGGGGGCGCGAGTTCGGGATAGCTGTATCGCCTTCACTGCGCTCCCCCGAAAAAAATCTGTGAACTCGACGCGACTGCTTCGAAAAGCGCATAGAAGGACCGCCGCCGCCTAAACAGCGATAATGTCAAACTCGACCTGTGCACCCAAAGGGAGAGCAACGACTGCGACGGTCGTACGAGCGGGATACGGTTTGTCGAAGTACTTTCCGTAGATTTCGTTGATCTTTGCAAATTCAGCGATGTCTGTCAGGAACACTGTCACCTTCACAACATGAGAGAGATCCTTCCCAGCCGCCCGCAGAATAGCCGCAGCATTCTTGAAGATCTGTTCTGTCTGTTCAGCCACCCCGCCTGCTACAAGCTTTCCCGAACTCGGGTCTTGTGCCACTTGCCCGCTGAGGTACAAGAACTGGCCTGTTGTGACTGCAGCAGAAAACGGACCAACAGGTTGCGCAATCTCGTTTGTCAAAATTTCAGTCCTGGTCATATTTCTTCTCCTGAAGTGCGAAATCGACTGCAACGGTGTTGCCGCCACTGATGACAACTCCGACGTGCTCACCTTCGGCGGGTTGATATTTCCGCGACAGAAGTGCCGCGAACGCCGCTGCGCCACCTGGCTCCGCGACGATCCGCAACTTGTCCCAAAGGATGAGTTGAGCAGACCGAATGTCGTCGTCACTCACCAGGATGACCTTCTTTACGTAGCGGGCCGCAATTGGGTATACGGCTTCACCAATTCGGCGGGGAGCAAGAGAGTCGGCAGCCAAACCACCCGCCTCACAGTCCACGGGGCACCCTGCGCTGAGAGCTTTGGTCAAAGTTGGTGAAGCCTCTGGTTCGACACCGACCACACTGATCTTGCCTTGAAACCAAGCAGCGATACCGCCCACTAATCCTCCGCCGCCGACAGACGACAAAACTGTATTCAGAGTGGGTGCCTGTTGTTCAAACTCCATTCCCAACGTCCCTTGTCCCAACAGAGTCTCGCGTTGGTCGAAGGCATGGACCGACAGAGAACCCGATTCCGCAGCCCACTTTTCAGCTGCCGAGAGCGCATCTGCATAGCAGTTGCCCTCAACAACGAGATCGGCTCCGAACTCACGTATACGGCGAATCTTTGCGGGAGAGGAGATAAGCGGCACGAAGATACGCGCGGGAATCTCCAACTTCATCGCGGCGTATGCCACCGCTGCGCCGTGATTCCCGCCGGACGCGGCGGTAACGCCGGCTGGGGGAATCTCTCTAAGCAAGAGATTGGTCATTGCTCCCCGCGTCTTGAACGAGCCCGCATATTGCATCAACTCAAGTTTGAGAGTGAGCCGGAATTTCTGTAGGCCGAGCTCACTTCCGCAGATCTCGATCACCGGAGTGCGCCGAACATACACACGAATCGCCCGAAAGACAGCTGCGATGTCGCACTTTGTAATTTCGTTGAAAGCGTTACGTTGGCTTGTCACATAAGAGCGCTCCTGGTCGCTCACCACCCCTCGCATTCCATGCGGGCAGCATGATATAGTCACAATACATCGGGAGTTGGCTAATTGGCAATATGACGATAGCGAATGCAGCGAAGGCATTATCCAATGAACGGCGTCTTGAGATTCTGCACTGGTTGAAGGACCCAGTCGCCCACTTCCGCCCCCAAGTGGATGGGGATCTGGTCAAGGACGGCGTATGCGGGCTCCTCATCGCCGAAAAGCTCGGCGTGAGCCAACCGACTGCAAGCGAACACCTGAAGATCCTCACGCAGGCAGGGCTTCTGCTCACGAAGCGGATTAAGCAATGGACGTTTTATCGGCGGGACGAAGTCCGAATCAGAGAACTCAAGAAGCTCATTAGCAATGATCTCTGAGCAGCTTCTATCGGGAGCTACGGTTCTCCAGGAGAGGTTATGAACACGAACGAAACCTATCAACGTTTGATCGAAATGTTGAACGATGCGGAAGCTGACTACCGTCTGATCGATCACGCTCCGGAGGGGCAAACCGAGGTTGTCAGCCAGCTCCGAGGACACGCCACACGAGAGGCTGCCAAGTGCATCATCATGATCGCAAAACTCGGCAGAAAGACGACGAAGTACATCCTGGGCGTGGTCCCCGGCGACAGACGGATAAGCCTCTCCAAGGTGAAGGCATTGCTTCGCGCGACGTACATCGGTTTCGCATCGAAAGATGATGCGGAGCGGTTGGGCGGGAGCGCAGTCGGGACAATCCTACCGTTCAGCTTTAATTCGTCGCTTGACCTTATAGTCGATCCATCCGTGCAAGAAAGTGACATAATTTTCTTCAACGCTGCTCTTTTGCACCGTTCGATCGGGCTCAAAACACGCGATTATTTCGCCATTGCCAAACCTTCGATTGAGAGCATCGCCGAATAGGTGGAAGTGCTAAAAAACTCAATGAATGAGCAACTTGAAACGGTCGACGGAACCAACAACATTCGAATTTATGTAGCCTGAACATGAATGATGAAGGACTAGCGAACTAACATCTTGATTCAGTGGCTCCTCATGGTCGAGAGCTCATTTTGTGAGAACAATTGACCATCGAGGACCACGGTATTGATTTTCCGCGTATTGGAAATGTCGGTCAGTGGGTCCGCGTCTAACAGCACTAAATCCGCGGTCTTGCCCACTTCGACTGTTCCTACATCTTTCAACACCCCCATAGCCCTCGCTGCATCTCGCGAAGCCGCCTGGAGAGCCTGAAGTGGGGTCAGGCCCGCTTCCACAAGGAGCTTGAGTTCGCCATGTAGTGCGTCCCCGCCCTGAAGATAAGGGCCATCGGTCCCGGCAAGAATCGGCACACCAGCCCGCTTCATCTGACCCACCACGTCCAGATCCTTAGCGAAGAGTTTCCTTCCGAATTCCATGTCCTGTTCGTTGAGTTTGTCACGATCTTTAGCGCCTTGCCAAAGAGTGTTGAGGACGAAGAGAGTAGGGGTCTGCGCAACACCGCTTTGTGCGTAGAGGCGGTAGAGTCGCTGGGCCTTGCTTTCATCAAATGTGTTGAGAAGCCTGTCGACGAAATCGGCCTTAAACTGTGGCTCATTGGGTGGACGCTTCTCCTTCAACGCCACCAAAACGTCGTCGTATGTCTTTCCTTTTACTTGATCGAAAAAGAATTCATCGCTCGAACAAGCGATTAAGACGTTGAAAAAAACGCCGCCTAAATGCTCCACGTCCCTCTGGTTGGCTTTTATAATTTCCAGCGCCGACACTTTAGCCGGTATGTGACCGACCAAAGGAATGCCCTGGCGTCCCGCCTCGTCTGCGATCGCCCAGTACAACTCAGGAGTCAAGGTAGTATCGACTTCGATGTAGTTGACGTTGTGTTGCTTGAGGTTCCTTACCTCGCCTCGCGCCTGCTCTTCGGTGAAGAGAGCCATTATGAGCGACATCTGTATTGGAATGGGACCTTCCATCAGCGGACCCGCGATGAATAAACGTGGACCCACGAGCACTCCGGAAGCCGTCGCTTCTCTAAGCCTCACAATGTCGTCCAAAGATGCACCCATATCGCGAACGGTTGTGATTCCATAGGAAACCAGCGACAAAAGAGGCGCCTTCGCATCGCTATAGGCCGGCCCATGCAGATCGTTGTTCCAGAGGCCCGGGATTAGATATTTTCCCGTACCATCGATGATCGTCATACCTCGCGGCTCACTACGCTCTCTGTTGATCGCGACGATCTTTTGCCCTTGCACGATAACGGTGACGTTGTGTCTGGGTGCATGATCCGTTCCATCTATGAGCGTGACATTCTGGATCGCAACTCTCGTCTGTCCAAATGTGGGGATAAACGTGACTGCAAAAAGGATCAGCAGTAGGCGGCTTCTCATCATGGACTGTCATACGTCACTAGCCACTGCTCGGTTCCGTTATCCGGAAAATTGCCGATCTATTTCTTGGCGAGCGCTGACGCACGTTTCCAGCCGCGGCAGTTCTGGAAACGCGGTTTGGCCTGAAGTCAACAATCCAACTCTGTTTTCTGGATTTCAGTCATCCATCACACCCAAACAAGATGATCTGGGAAACTGCTGGCGTTATACTGGAATTGGCGTATCGGACGCCTCCGTGTCCGCGGGTAGGGCTGAGCCCATCGACGAGCCTTGACCCCAAATCTAGCCCAACCATCTTCTTTGAGCCCGTCACGCGAACACCGGGCAGTGATTCAAAGGAGATTGTCATGTCCGACCCACGTCCCACGCCGGTACCTCCTCGCCGTCTTCCACAGCAGCCCAATCTCGAACAGCTTAAGAAACAAGCGAAAGAGTTACTTGAGCGATTCCGCGCCAGCGAGTTAACCGCTATTGCTGAAGTACGTCAATTCGAGCGCAGCCCTGATCCCTCCCGCTTCGCCCTCAACGATGCGCAACGCATTTTGGCCCGCGCCTATGGCTTCGAGAGCTGGCCGAAGCTCAAAGCCTTTGTCGATGGCGCAACCATCGCTCGCTTCGCCGATGCCGTGAAGGCAGGAGACATGGTACAGGTGCGAAGCATGCTGGCGTCGCGTCCTGAATTGGTGAGCATGGACCGGGCCGGCAATGACGAGCATAGAGGCCTGCACTACGCTGTGCTGAGCCGCAACGCGCCGATGGTGAAGCTGTTGCTGGAGGCGGGCGCAGATGCACGCAAGTCCGTGGGTGGCTTTACGTCTATAGCATTCGATGAGTCGCAACCTGTGATACAGATGGATTTTGACGGTAAACCCATGCTCTACGAGAGTTGCAAAGTGTACTTCCACGTAATCTACGTGATGATCCCCAACCCTGGGACCGTGCTAGAGCATCTCAATGATGCGGCGCGCTCGACGTGCCGGGAACAGGGCACGGATTGTCAGTTCCCGAGCTGGATACTGCTTTGAAAGTGCTCGCAAAGCAGGTGCGTCCGTTGGCTCTAGCCGCACCGCACAGTGTAAGGACAGTCATTTCGGTACGATAAGGACCATGGCGAAACGCGATCCTGTTTACACCATTTCTGGCAAGAAGGAATTGCGGGCGCTCGCTTCATCGGCGCGCCAAGAGATTATCGACGTCTTAGCGCAAATGGGAACGGTGTCTGTGCCTGAGCTTGCTCAGGCGCTGGGTAGGCCGGCAGACACCCTGTACTATCACCTGCGTATACTCCAAAAGTCAGGTCTGGTTGAACTCGTCGGATCACGTTTAAAGGACGGCAGAACAGAGGCGCTCTACCATGCTCGAAATCTGAATATCGACTACGACACCTCCCGGCGCACGAATGAGAAAGAACTCGTCGCTGTCGCTAGATCCATGCTCCGACTCGGCATTCGGGATTTTACAGATGCGATTCGCGATCAAGACATCGTCGTGGGAGGTCCCCAGCGTGAGCTCTGGTCCGCCCGAAAGACCGGAAGACTCACCCAGAAGGACTTGGCGCGTGTGAACCGGCTCATTCAAGAACTGCTTGACTCAGCCTCGCCTGGCTCGGAGGAAGGGCAGCTATATGGTATTACGGTTCTACTAACTCCGGTGAATCGTCTCCGTCGAGGCCCGGAGGCTGGGGTACGGCGGAGAACGAGAAAGCTCCGCTAACAATCCTCCCAGTCACAGAAGCTTCATGCTGCGGGCTTGCATGCCGCGTGTGCGCACAACCATTTTGCCACTTGGTCGCTCAGATCTTCGGCATAGGGTCCGTCCTTATGTTGTTCGACTCGCTGCTCGTAGGCACGTTGTGGTGTTCCCATGATTTCGAGGTGATGATCCATCCCTTGAATCAGCGTGAGCGTGGCGGAGTTTGGGTTTGCTCTATTCACGATGTCTACGATGCGTTGATGCTCGGTCTCCGCGGTCACAAAATCGGCCGTCCCGTAGACGGCTAGGACCGGCACCCTGACCTGAGTCCAGGGTTCAGCGACGTTGAGTAGCATTACCTCTTGCATGTATGGTGCGGCGACTGGATACGAGTTTCGCTTTTTGCACTCGGGCATTGAGGTCTCGATGGACTCTTCAGACTGATGCTCGATGAGAAGACGGTGCATGCAAACTTCCTTCGACCGAAGCAGATCGTCTGTTTGCGCTGGCGAGTCGCCGCCCAGGACGGACTGCCGGCGCAGATTGGCCAATTCATACTCGAACCAGTTGATGCCAACCGCTTCTGCAACGACGATGCCCGCCACGGAGTCCTTCACCGCCAGCCGAGGGGCGATGAGTGTCCCAATGCTGTGACCGAAAAGAAATACTTTGTCAGGATCGACATGGGCCGTCTTCTCCAAAGCAGCGAGCCCCGCCACGTACATCTCCGTTTCAGAATCGAAGTCTGTTTCAAAACACGGGGTGCCTTGGCTGTCGCCGATTCCGGACTTCTCAATCCGCATGACAATTAGGCCGGCTTTACTCAAATCGCGGGCAAACCTCCTGTACGGGGCATTGCGATCGGCCGGATTGTCTACGGAATAACATCCGATCCCTCCGATCAGCAAAACGGCGGGCAGTCGCCCACTTGCTCCTTTCGGCATGGAGATCAAGGTTCGACGTAGCGACCCCCCAACCGAAATTGCAGAATAAATCGTGTCAACCCGAGGATCAGACTCCTCTGCGACCGGTTCTAATGTGACCTCCAACTGCTGGCGCACATCGGCTCGCAGGATGGCGATGGTGAGCGGTGTCGCTGCCAAAGCGGATCTCAGCGTCTGTAGGAAGTCCGCAGAATTCGAGATCGCGCGTGTTCCCATCGCGATGATCACGTCTCCAACCCGCAGCCCTGCCTGTGCTGCGGGCGATCCTGCAACAACTGTGGAAACCCGAATTCCCTGAGGATCAGGATTGACCGCAGCCCCGAACGAGTTGCGTCTCGGGAGTTCCTGAGCGCTACCGGCACACGTGAAAAGCAAAATCAAGCAAATCCAACATCGACGCATATCGACTCTCCGGTCACACCAACGACTTCAACTGCAGGATCTTCTTGAGCTTGACGTTGCCGCGCTTGATCGCAAGCGTAATGCGTGTTCCGTCCGGCTGTTTCGCCCATTGGTCGCGCAGATCGGCCAAACGTATCTGGGAAACCGAACGGCCATCGATGCTGCGGATGCTGTCGTTAACCTCGAGGCCGGCTCCTTCGGCGGCTCCTCCACCCACGATGTCAATCACGGTGAAAGCATGGAAACTTTGAATGACCCACATGCCTGAGCGGTCAAATTCGGTTCTCCTGCCGAATGATCTAGACCTTCGGAAGTAGATGACCTGCCGTACAGGATCGAAGGTGAGTGTGAACTGTCGCAGAATGTCGGCGCCAATAAGTCCTGCTGTATCTGTCCGGCTGAGCAGACCTGACCGTTGGGTCGAAAGCCTGACGACCGGCTGCTCAATTTTCGCGTTCGCGAGATCAAACTCTTGAGCCCGACCAAGCTTGCCATGTATCGCTCCGCCGAAGCCCCAGCCAGTAATCATGTCCGGCCCTTCCTGAAACAGAGGAATTAAATGGCTCACTTCAGCGAACCACCCATTCACCAGCAAGGACGATCGAGCGCCCAGATCGACGCCGAATAGTCCGTCATGACCGTCGAGACTGGCTTTCACGAGCGGCACGTCGCGCACCCGCGTGAATGGAACAGGGGTGTCGGAAGAACCAGGACGAAAGGTTCCCGGCGTGAAAAGCAAGAGGAGATGGCGGTCATAGTCCACCTGCACTGTGTACCGGTCGAATACGGGCCGGCCTAAAATGCCATCGATTTCTACGGTGCCAAACACGGGGGGCATATCGACCATTGACATCACATCAAAATCAATGTCGGACAGACCCGACGAGCCGAGTTGGATGGCTCGGATCGTGGCGACTGAAACACCGAACGTTTTATTTCCTGTGCCGCTCTCCAAATGGGGCTTCGACAGCGATAAGCGAAGTCTTTCGGCCACAACTTGGGAGAGGACTGCTGAAGCCCCTGAATCCAAGATCATTCGAAATGGCCCACGGCCATCCAATCTAGTTTCGATGAGGATTCGCCCGTCAACAATCGAAAACGGAATGATTGCCACTGGTGATTCCTGGCCAGATGCTTGCAGCGGTTGCTGATTGGGTGCCGACACAGCCGGCCTACCTGAGACGGACAACAGCCCGACAGCCACCATGATGAGCATCCGTCTCTCGGTTCGACATTTATTCACAAGACAGCAACGCCTCTTCTTTTTCTACAGTGTAAGTATATCTTTTCTTACACTAAAGCTGCTATTTTATTTGTGAGGCTCGAATATGCGCAGCGCCCTCTTGCCTCTGGGATCAGATCTTGGCCAAACTGCAACAGAGCCGAAGAAGTATAGCTTTCGTCCCTAGGAAGGCCGCGCGTTTAAATCCGACGCTCGCGATCAACCCGCCGACCGAACCTTTGGCCTTCAGAACGCGATTCTCACCGGAACTTCCCGTAGATACATCATTCGGGATTTTGGGTACTCTGTCCGTTATCCTTCACTTGGTAGACGCTGCTTCGGCAAGTGAGGACGTGCATTGCGTCTGCGAAGCAGCCAGTGAGGAAGACGGCGCAACTCCCGTCGGGCTTATAGCTGCCATCGGAAAGTAAAGGAGCCAAATGTCTACCGATCGCCATCATCCAGCCCGCATCTTGCCATCAATCTGTCTTCTCCTGATGGGTGCCACATGCGCTTCTGGCCAAACCCAGAGGAGTCGGCACGACGATCGAGACAACTATCTGAAGCCTCATGTCAAAGCGGGAGACGTTCTAAGCGACATTACCTATCGAGTCATTTCGCTTCAAACTCCGGGTTATGAAGACAGCGTTTACCAGATTCCCGCGACAGGGACCTTTACCTTTGCCGAAGACTCAGTTCCGGATGCTATTTCTTGGCGAATCTCCGCCAGATATGACGGGAAGACGAGCATCAAGGATGAGGCGGGAGAGTTCCGCGATGCAGGCAAGACAGAGTGCTTCAAGGGTCAGTGCAACCTCACTACTGACGCTAGCGGCCCCTTCTTCAACCCGACCTTCTGGGGCGAACCGAAAGGGCCACTGAAACCCGGTATGCACTGGACGGTGAACCTACAGCAGCCTTGGGAACTGGGACCTCCAGGCCAACAGACTGTCACCGTAATCTCGGTGGACCCGGCCAACGGTATCGTAATCCTCAAGAGGGAGGGCTCAGGGGTCGGTTCTTTTGAGGGTAAGAACGACGTGGCTATGTTGAAGCGAGACGGGAAGCAGTATCGGGTCGCCGTCAAATACGGAGATGCCCATTGGGTTGGACAGGCTGTTTTCCAGCATGGAGTTGCCATCAGTGATGAACTGCTCTGCAACATGTCTGTTGAGCTATCTTCACCGGAGGTCGGCACAATCAAAGCTCAGGAACGGCAATACATGTCGCTATTGCAGCATCCGGGCCCAATCGCGAATTGAAGTCCAGAGACGGAACTTCTTGTCTTTATCTGACATCGTCTCTGCTGAAGAGGATAATCACCGGCCTCGAAAACAATTAGAATTCCACGTCTTTGACCTGCAGGGGAAGCAAGTGGAAGTCATTCTGGAAGAACAGGCTTCCATTGCTTCAACCAAAACCACTCGGGAGCACGTAATCATGAGATTCACCCGACTCATTCTCCTCAGCCTCACTCTCGCCATAGCGAATATCGCCGCACCCTCACTCGCGCAATCTTCCTCCGTGCCCAGCATCATTCAAGCCTGGCGTCACGCCGTCGGCACATCACCCCACCAAGGCACACTGCATCAGCGCTTCACCGGCAAAGAAGAAGACATCCCCGTCACTGTTGACCAGTGGATTACCCCATCGGGCATCCTGCGCCGTGATACTGTACGCGAGTTCGACAGCAACGAGCTTCTCGTCACACCCGCCATCGCGCAGAGCCGCGACTGGAACGGCTTCGTTCGCTACCTTGATGGCATCGAACTTGCGCGCCTCCGTTCAGAGGCCTTTATCGCTGCTGTTATTGCCTTCGGTCCACCCGCAGCCATGGATCAAGCGACGCTCACCTCAACCTCGGAGCCTCACAGCGTTGCGTTCCTCTTCACGCCGTCTCACGGCAGCAGCATCAAGTGGATCATCGATCAAAACACCTCGCTCCCTATCCAGACTGCCATCCGCGGCGCCGAGGCTGAGGAGATCACCGCATACAGCGACTGGCAGCGTTCAGGCGGCGTCTTCACACCTCAGCACATTGTCATCAAAGAGAAGGACAAGCCTGACTCTGACTATCGCGTCGCTGCACCGGCGCAGCTTCAATCTGATGCTGGAGGCACCTTCGCCCCGCTCAAACAGAACAGCACCGATGTCATTATGTCCGCGTCGAGCCTCAAGCTTCCCTTCACCATGGAGGCCAACCACATCATCCTCCAGGTGCAAGTCAACAGCCATGCGCCCATCGGCTTCCTCGTGGACACTGGCGATTGCTGCGAGACCATCAATACCCCGCGCGCCGCCGCCTTCGGCCTTTCCAGCTACGGCTCAACCGCCAGCTACGGAGGTGGCAACCTTGCGCAGTTCAGTTATGCGTCCGGCGCGACCTTCACCTTTCCCGGCATGGAGCTTCACAATCAGCACGTCGATATGCTCGATCAGACTGGCCTCGAGAAAGCCCTTGGCGTTCCGCTCGGCGGCCTCCTCGGTTACGACTTCCTCAGCCGCTTCGTCGTCGAAATCGACTATGACGCCAAAATCATGACCCTCCACAAGCCCTCGTCCTGGCATTACACCGGCCACGGCGTCATAGTTCCGATCACCTTCGACGGCGGCATCCCTTATTTCGAAGCGCAAATATCCGTACCCACCCAACCCGCAATCCTCGCCCACATGTGCATGGACTTCGGCGCCGCAGACACTATGACCTTCAACTCGCCCTTCGTGCAGAAGCACAATCTCGTGGATCTCGCCGGCACCGACACTCGTGCCAACAAACCTGCCGGCCTTGAAAAACAATTCTTCGCCCAGACCAACATGCGCGGCCACATCGACGTGTTTCGCGTCGGCGGCTTGGTCGCCGAGAGCATTCCCGTCAGCCTCTCTGCCAATACTTCCGGCGCATATAGCGACGACATCTTCGACGGAACGGTCGGTGAAGGCATCTACACCCGGTATCACGTGTTCCTCGATTACCCGCGTCATCGCGCCATCTTCGAACCCACGGCCAAGACCTCGAACCCATTTCCTGAGCGTAAGACCTTTGGCCTCAGCATCATCGCCAACGGCGACGACCTCCATACCTTTCTCGTCACCGGAATTCGTGCCGGCTCACCTGCGGAGAAAGACGGATTCCTTAAAGGCGACATCATCTCCGGACTGGACGACAAACCTGCCACAGCCTTCACCCTCGCTCAGCTTCGCGACACCCTTCTCCGCGAGGGCGAAACCCACGACTTCAATATCCTTCGCGCCGGCCACCAGACCTCCATCTGCACAACGGTCGTCGTCGTCTCCATCGACCAGAAACCCTCCTAGGCTGGAAGCCCAGTCTGCCGTGGGGACACAATCGCGCCGCTTTGACGCAATATTTCAAATAGCGATACAAACCCATAAACCAAGTGAGCATAAAGACTATGTGGAAGATAATCGTATGTTTGTTGTTTCTATGTATTGCACCCGAGATGCTAGCGGGAACGAGGTCTTCAAAGCCGACAACGATCAGGCTCGAACCATACCTCGGATCAGAGTTGACGATGCACGCTGAAGTCAATGGACATCCTGGACTGTTTCTTTTCGATACGGGAGAGGGCGGTTCAACCATTAGTTCAGAATTCGCGAAGACCATCGGGTGCGTACCGTGGGGAAGAACTACAGGTTTTCGCATGAGCGGAGAAAGGCTAGACTTCCAACGCTGTGACTACATTCAGTTCAAAACAGCTGGAGAGACGTTGACGGCACCGATCGCTGGGGTCTTCGACATTATGACTCTCCTGCCGGCTGACGCGCCGCATCTGGACGGCTCGCTTGGCCTAGACATTCTTGCCGGTCGCGCTATTACATTCGATGAATCGAGCGGATTGCTCATCATAGAGAACGCAGCCAGTCTTAAAAAACGAATACGAAACGCCAAAGAGATTCCTATCCGTCTGGTACGCGATGTCGAAGGTGT
>Ga0302312_10001271_pt1 | contig 15624 bp, 12 predicted proteins | sample III_Palsa_N2_1_FD_200529 | JGI IMG/M metagenome (GOLD analysis project Ga0302312, IMG submission 200529) | Peat permafrost microbial communities from Stordalen Mire near Abisko, Sweden - III_Palsa_N2_1 | ecosystem: Environmental > Terrestrial > Soil > Palsa > Peat permafrost | place: Sweden... | reverse complement strand
GATACGTTTAACACTGTTTCGAATGTGAATGACCGGGGAGAAACCTATAACGAATTTAAAAAACGCAAGGCTGAAATATTGCTGGATACCGTTGAAAGCAAGTTTCCGGGGTTAAGAAATTGTATAAAATCATATTATGTAGCCACACCGTTATCATACCGGGATTATATTGGTAATGATGACGGATCGCTCTATGGAATAGTTAAGGATTACAAAAATGTTTTAAAAACGTTTATATCACCCAGAACAAAATTGCCTAATTTATACTTAACCGGACAAAATCTTAACCTGCATGGGATATTGGGCGCATCAATGAGCGCAATTGTTACCTGTTGCGCTTTGTTGGATAATGATAACGTTATAACTAAAATAAGAAATGCGTAAGAAGAAGACTATGTGGCAGAAGCTGTTGAAAGGCCTGTTATATGTTTTTTCGGGCTTTGTTTCTTTGTTTTTAATTCTTGCTGTTTATTTGTATTGCGTGGCTATTGACTATCCGCCAAACCCAATAGATACCAGCAGCGAGAAATTACAGCGCAGCGAACTATCGCCGGGTTTTTATACCATCAAAAACAACTGGTTCCGTAAAAGTAAAAGCGGTCTGTATGAGTTATATGTTGAAGGGCAACCTTTTGAGCGCGGTGTTATTAATGGCAAGCTCACTAAAGAACTTGTAGTAAAACAGGAAGATTATTTTACCGCACAGATCGCTAAAATGATCCCTTCAAAGTTTTATCGCTCCTTTCTTAAATATTTTGTCGCCTGGTTTAACCGCGATCTTTCCAAAAATGTAACTGAAGAGTATAAGGAAGAGATATATGGCATATCCCAATCGGCTTCGGATAAATATCAATATATCGGTTCTAACTATCAGCGGATCTTGAATTATCATGGCGCACATGATATCGGACATGCTTTACAAGGCATGGCTTTGGTTGGCTGCACATCATTCGGTACCTGGGATTCACGGTCGCAGGATAGCACCATGATCATAGGCCGGAATTTTGATTTTTATGTGAACGATGATTTTGCCGTTAATAAGATTGTAGCTTTTTACAACCCTGCACAAGGATATAAATTCATGACAGTCACATGGGGAGGATTTATAGGGGCGGTCTCCGGTATGAATGAACAAGGGTTAAGCATAACAATCAATGCCGCGAAAAGTGATTTACCGACAGGCGCCGCCACGCCGGTATCGTTAGTTGCCCGCGAAATTTTACAGTATGCTAAAAACATCAACGAAGCTGTGCAGATAGCCAAAAATAGAAAAATGTTCGTTTCTGAATCATTGCTGATAGGATCTGCCAATGATAAAAGAGCAGCTATCATTGAAAAAACGCCCGTGACTTATGATGTTTACGATCCTGATAGTAATTATATCGTTTGTACCAATCATTTTCAGGGCAATTCGTTGGTTCATACAAAAGAGAATATTGAACAAATGGATAATAGCGCCTCATTGTACCGGTATAATCATTTAATGGACCTGTTGAAAAATAATGGGAAAAACACCGTTCAAAAAACTGTTGATATTTTAAGAGATACCAAAGGATTGAACAACGCTGATATTGGCCTTGGGAATGAGAAATCAATTAACCAGTTCGCCGCCCACCATTCCATTGTTTTTGAACCTCAGAAATTAAAGGTATGGGTTTCAACATCGCCGTGGCAGTTGGGAGAATTTGTTTGTTACGACCTGAAAAAGGTTTTCGCCCTGAAGGGAATGAAAACGGACAAGGAAATAATAGACAGCGATCTTACCATTCCTCCTGATACTTTATTAAACACGCAGATCTATAAAAACTTTGAGGCTTATAAGAATATTTTACAGCGTATAAGTGACAATAAAAACGTAGATCCCGATAGCTTAGTTATTAATAATCCGCAATATTACAACGCCTATATACAGGCTGGTGATTACTGTTTTAGACTTAAACAATTTGATAGAGCACTCGGCTACTATCAACATGCTTTAACCAAAGTAATCGCTACAAAAGAGGAAGAGGCATCTGTGAGGCAAAAAATTATAAAATGCAATTCAAAATTGCGCGTATGATAGCCGGATTAGGTATTGATATAATTGAAGTGAGCCGCATTGCAGAAAAGATAGAGAAGGATAATGGCTTCCGGGAATTGGTATTTTCGGCAAATGAAATAGCCTATTGCGAAAGTAAGACCCACAAACACGAGCATTACGCCGCCCGGTTTGCCGCGAAGGAGGCTTTTTTTAAAGCGCTGGGAACAGGCTGGCTTAATGGTACTGCCTTTAACGAAGTTGAAATAATAAATAATGAACAGGGCAAACCGAGAATTGCACTGCTGGGCGTAACCAATAGCACCATTAACGCTCTGGGTAATTTTAGTATAACGGTCGCTTTAACCCATATTAAATCGACCGCATCAGCAGTAGTGATTTTGGAAGTGTAAAATTTCTTACCTCAGCCTGTCCGCGCTTTTCACCAGCTTCTGGTCCTTTCTGATGCCATTCACCGCAAAGATCAGAAATACGGGGATGGCCAGCGAGAGTGCGGCACCCAGGTTGTAACTGCCTTCCGTAAAGGATGGAACACCACTCTTCCACCAATAGAGAAAAATATTCAGCAGGGATAAAAAGATCAGCCCGATGGTGATCCAGAGTTGCTTGCTCCGAGCCTTGTAATTGAAGATATTGATGAGGAGACCTGCCAGCAGGACCACCGTGACGATCAGGATCAGGACACTACCTGCACCCGCGCTGTCTTTGCCGAAACTGAGCACCGGAACAGCCCTTTCCTGTAAAAATACATGTCCGTTGGTTCCGACTGTCACATTCCCGCTATAGAACGAGAACTTAAACGTCAGCGCGGCGCAAATGATCGCCAGCAACATCCACAAGGTTTGTTTTCTCTGAAGCATAAGCTATAATTCAGGATATAAAGGAAACTGTTTCATAAAGACATTTACTTCCCCTTTCAGCGCCGCCAGCACACCTTCATTTTCTGCATTCACCAGCGCTTTGTCGATCAATCCGACGACCGTACTCATATGTTCCTCCTTCATTCCCCGGGTCGTAACAGCCGGCACGCCGACGCGGATACCCGAAGTGATAAAGGCGCTCTTATCATCGTAAGGTACCATATTTTTGTTGACCGTGATCTCTGCCTTACCGAGAGCGATCTCTGCCTTCTTCCCGCTGATATTCTTATTCCGCAGATCGATCAGCAGCAGGTGATTGTCCGTGCCGCCGGAGACGATATGATAACCCTTGTCCACAAAAACCTTGGACATAGCCTGCGCATTGGCAATGATTTGTTTGGCATAAACTGTGAAGTCATCCGAAAGGATCTCGCCAAAAGACACTGCCTTGGCGGCAATCACATGTTCGAGGGGACCGCCCTGCGTACCCGGAAATACCGCCATATCGAGCAGGTTGCTCATCGGCCGGATATTGCCCTTGACATCCTTCAACCCGAAGGGGTTGTCAAAATCCTTCTTCATCATGATGATACCGCCACGGGGTCCACGCAGTGTCTTATGCGTCGTAGATGTCACAAAATGGCAATGTTCGAAGGGGGAATTCAGCAGTCCCTTGGCGATCAGCCCCGCGGGATGCGCCATGTCGCACATCACAAAGGCGCCGATACTATCGGCAATGGCCCGGATACGTGCATAGTCCCAGTCACGGCTATAGGCGCTGGCGCCGCAGATGATCAGCTTGGGGCGTTCTTTATGGGCCACCGACTCCATCATAGCATAGTCAACCCGGCCGTCTTCCTTGCCCACACCGTAGGATACCGGCCGGTACAGCTTGCCCGAGAAGTTGACGGGAGATCCGTGCGTAAGATGACCGCCCATGCTCAGGTCCAGCCCCAGGATCGTGTCGCCGGGTTGAAGGATCGCCAGCATAAGGGCGGCATTGGCTTGTGCGCCGCTGTGAGGTTGTACGTTGGCATATTCGCAATCGAAGATCTGTTTCAACCGGTCGATCGCCAGTTGTTCCACCTGGTCTACAATCTCGCATCCGCCATAATATCTTCTGCCGGGATATCCCTCTGCATACTTATTGGTCAATACCGTTCCCATGGCCTGCATTACTTCCAGGGAAGTGAAATTTTCAGAAGCGATTAGTTCTATGCCGTGCCGTTGGCGTTCCAGCTCTTTATGAATGAGGTCAAAAACCAAAGTATCCTTTTGCATGGCGCAAAAATAGGCCAAAAAGAATAAAATTCACTATTTTACACGCGCAACCGGACGATGTCCGGTAGTACAGCAGACGACGACAACCATTTTGACATGAAAGCGATCATTCCGGTAGCAGGCGCTGGCACTAAATTACGTCCGCATACATACACACAACCCAAGGCTTTGATCCCTTTAGCGGGGAAAACTATTCTCTCTATTATCGTCGACCAGTTGATGGAGGCAGGAATCAACGAATTTATTTTTATCGTCGGCTACCTTGGCGAAAAGATCCAGGATTTTGTCCGGCAGAAATATCCTCAGCTGACGGCCCATTTTGTTTTCCAGAACGAACGTCAGGGCATAGGTCATGCCGTTCTCCTCACCCGCAGCATCGTAGGCGAGGATGAAATATTCATCGTGCTGGGCGATACCATCTGCGAATATGATGTCAAGGACGTCCTCAATCAGCCGCGTTCCCTGCTGGGTGTCAAAAGAGTCGACGACCCCCGGAATTTCGGGGTGGCCGAGCTGGAAGACGACGGTAGTATCGACCGTGTCGTGGAAAAGCCGCAGATCCCCAAGTCAAATATGGCCCTGGTCGGTATTTACCGTATCCGGGAGACGAATGTTCTGTTCAATTGCCTGGAGACCAATATCCGCAACCAGGTCACCAGCTATGGCGAGTACAACCTCACCGATGCCATCGAATGCATGATCCGCAGCGGCGTCAAATTCCATGCGTTCAAGGTCCAGAATTGGTTCGACTGCGGTAAAAAGGAGACCCTGCTGGAATCCAATGCCAAATTGCTGAAAAAATTCGGCGGCACTATCGCCCCTGAGCACCAGTTCGAGAACGCGATCATCATCCAGCCCGTCAGCATCGCCCCCGGCTGCGACATCCGTAATTCCATCATTGGCCCCAACGTAGCTATCGGGGAAAAGACCCGGGTCAACTATTCCATTATTAAGGACTCCATTATCGGCTCCTTTGCCGACCTCTACGATATTGTCCTTACCCATTCCCTCATCGGCAGCGACACCGAAGTAAAAGGGGAGTCCCGCAGCCTGAACATCGGTGACAATACGGAAATCGACCTTGGCGAGTCTTGAGGTATACCCATTTACCCTTATCCGGCACGAAACCCGGCCACGGCGATTTGCCGAAATGCAAAAAATGCGGTAAATTGTAGGGGTTCACACCCTAACGAATTGTCCTGCCGCCAATGCTAATCTTTTAAAAATGACTTATGGGCAGCCAAAAAATTTTGTGGCTTCTTCTACTGCTCTTCCCCCTGTCGCTGTATGCGAAGGCGGGGACTGGTAAGGTAGAAGGTATCGTGAATGGGTACGTGACGGATGCGGTGACAAAAAAGCCACTGCCCGGCGTAGTAGTTTCGGCCACTATTCCCGGCAGCAGCAACCAGACGGAAGTGCTGACAGATGAGAATGGTTATTTCCGCTTTGTACAGTTGCCCGGCACCCAGGTTACTATACAATTCGACAAAAAAGGATATCAGTCCTACAAACGTTCCAATGTATCAGTCAGGGAAAAGACAGCCGTCAGGCTCAACGTGGAATGCCTGCCGGATGAGGTGGGGACCGATTCGGATGATTCGCAATCTCCCATTCTGCACTTGCTGCAGATCAGTTGAAGAAAATAGATTGAATTGTGATAAACAACAAACGGGGCTGAGAACAGTCCCGTTTTTTTCTACTACACATGAGGCTTAAAATCTATCTTGATAATATGCCTGCCGATTTTGGCGGGATACCCGACAACTGCACAGCCGGCCTTTACTTCTTACGATATCCTTCGTATAAAAGTACACTTCATCATTCGTAAAGTTGCACCGGCATTCCTCCTTTTTTTACCATTCATCCCTAACACTCACGCCCACCTCATTGCCGCTGGAAGGCCCACTTCCACATGAGCTTCCAACTGGGTTTCTTGCCGTACAGCAGGATGCCTGTCCGGTAGATCCTTCCGGCCAGCCAGGTTGTACCCAAAAACCCAAGGACCAGCAATAGCATGGAGAGGCCCAGTTGCCACCAGGGAACGGTGCCAGGGACGCCAAAGGGGATCCTGGCCATCATGACGATCGGCGAGCTGAAGGGGATGATGCTGGCCCATACTGCCAGCGGGGCTCCCGGGTCCTGTACGGCGACAGACATAATAATAAAGGAGAAGACGACAGGCAGGGTGATCGGCAGCATCAGCGATTGCGCTTCTTGCGGATCTTCGTTGACAGCACTGCCCACGGCCGCAAATAAGGCCGAATAGAAGAGATAGCCACCTATGAAATAGAAGAGAAAGCAGAAGATGAGCAGTACCAGATTGATATTGCCCAGGGCATTCGAAAGATCGAACCCTGCCGGCGTCGTTCTAATGGCAGGCCCCCCCATCGGCCCGGCCTGCCGCGCTTGCTCGACATGCTGCCACATATCATGCGACAGCACGATCTGTGCAACAAAGCCCACTCCCCCCAGTAGTATAACCCATAACAGGAACTGCGTAACCCCGACGGCCCCGATGCCCGTGATCTTCCCCATCATCAGCTCGAACGGCCTGACCGAACTCACCACCACCTCCGCAATCCGGCTGGTCTTCTCTTCCATCACACCTCGCATGACGGCGGCGCCATAAATAAAGGTCAGCAGATAGATCAGGATGCCGCTGGCGTAACCGACTACATACGAAGAGGTCGAACTCGACGCCTTCGCAGTAGGACCGTTGTCTTCATAACTTTCCACCTGGGTGAAATCCGATCGGCTCCGGATCGAATCCAGCTTCGGCCGGCTGAGCGCCGTCTTTTCAAAGATCATATGATCGGTGATCGCATTGTGGATATGCTCTTTCAACGACTCGGTCCCTATCAGCCCCAGCGACTTCTTGTACTTTAACCGGCACTCGCTTTTCCCGCTATCCGACAGGACCGGGATGATCAGCACTGCCGTATACCCCTTTTGCTGATAATTGACGGTATCGATACCCGGAGTGAAATCATAGGTGATCGTTGAATCTCCCCTCAGATAATCTTTGAAATACCCATTGGCATCGATGACCGCTATCCGGTGATGCGACTGCGTCTTTAACTGGATCAGCACCGCCCCAAAAATAAACAGCATAAAGACCAGCGGAAGTAAAAAAGTAGAAAGCAGAAAAGTTTTGTTTCGTACCCGCGTCAGGTATTCCCGCCGGGTGATCAGCCACATTTTTTTCATATGCTTATAGGTTGAAACTGTCGCGCCAGCGGAGTTCCCTCCACCAGCCGGATAAAGATATCATTCAGTGAAGGCAGGATCTCTGTGAAGGAGGTGATGCCGGTGCCCTGGTCGATAAATTGCCGCAGCACATCATTGGGTCGGTATCCATCCCGTATTTTTATTATCCAACGTCCATCCTTTTGTCCGACTGCTTCAAAGGCTGCCCCTTCGGGCCGTTCCCCACCCGCAGTGCCAGCCTCGCCCTGTTTGCCGGTCGCTTCCAGTCCGATACTGAATAGGTTTTCCTTATACTGTTGCTTCACTCCGCTGACTGTTCCATCGAGGATCTTCTGACCTTTATTGACCAGGATGATATGATCGCAGATCTCTTCTACCTGTTCCATGCGATGCGTGCTGAAAATGATCGATGCTCCCTGGCGGGCTAACGCGTAGATCTCGTCCTTGATCAGGTTGGAATTGACAGGATCCAGGCCGCTGAAAGGCTCATCCAGGATGATCAAAGCGGGCTTATGCAGCACCGTGATGACGAACTGCAATTTCTGCTGCATGCCTTTGCTCAGGTCCTCGACCTTTTTATTCCACCAGCTTTGCATCTCGAAGCGGATGAACCACTCTTTTACGCCACGGATGGCGTCCTGTTTGCTCAGTCCCTTTAACTGCGCCAGGTAGATGGCCTGCTCGCCAATCTTCATTTTTTTATACAGTCCCCGTTCTTCCGGCATATAGCCGATTTGAGCGATGTCCTTCACCGGATCGAATGGCCGCCCCTTGAACAGGATGGAACCCTCGTCGGGATAGAAGATACCCGTGATCATCCGGATCAGGGTAGTTTTGCCTGCGCCGTTGGGTCCCAGCAGCCCGAAGATCGATCCCTGCTCTAACTGCAGGCTGATCTTGTCGACCGCTATCTGCGAGGCAAAGGTCTTTTGCAGGTCGTTGACCTCCAGAATATTCATGAATCAGATATTTTATAACTAAAATACATTTTTTAGCTGATCCGCCACCCGCTCGCCATCCATAGCTGCGCTGACGATACCGCCGGCATATCCTGCGCCTTCCCCGCAGGGGAAAAGGTTCCTGATTTGCGGATGATGGAGTTTGTTCGGATCCCGGGGAATGCGGACCGGCGAGGAGGTCCGGGATTCCGTGGCGACTATAACGGCTTCGCTGGTCAGATAGCCTTTCATTTTCTCCCCAAACACCTGGAAAGCCTTTCGAAGGTTCTCATAGACAAAGGATGGCAGTACCTCTTGCAGGGAGGTGCCACGTAGTCCCGGCAGATAACTGCAGTCGGGCAGATCGGCAGACACCTTGCGGGCGACAAAATCTGTCATTCGCTGGGCCGGCGCTACGAATTGTCCTCCGCCGGACGCAAAGGCTTTCTTTTCCACGCTTTGTTGGAAATACAGTCCGGCTAAGGGGCCATGTTCCCGGAAAGGCTGCATGTCCTTCTCTTCGATGGTCACGACGATGCCCGAATTGGCGAAAGGGTTATTGCGACGTGAGGGTGACCAACCGTTGACAACCAATTCGCCTTCATCCGTGGAGGCTGGGGCGATAATACCTCCCGGGCACATACAGAAAGAAAAAACGCCTTTGTGATTAACTTGCTCGACCAGGCTATATGCAGCCGGTGGGAGGAAAGGCGATTGCGTTTTGTATTGAATGTTATCGATGAGTTGCTGGGGATGTTCGATACGGACACCCAGGGCGAAAGGTTTGACTTCTATCAAAATCTTGAGGCGGTGTAAGAGGTAGTAGATATCTCTTGCCGAATGACCGGTGGCGAGGATAACCGCGTTTCCTTCGAAGGTTGCTCCGTCTGCTGTCTTTACCGACCGGATAAGATGATCTTGTAGAACAAAGTCTACAACTTTTTTTTCGAAGAGGAAGATACCGCCGCTATCGGTGATCTGTTGTCGGATGGCCTGGATGATTTGTGGTAGTTTGTTGGTGCCAATATGTGGGTGTGCATCGACAAGTATCGATGGGTCGGCGCCAAACTGCACCAGCAGGCTGAGGATTCGGCGGATATCGCCCCGTTTGGTGCTGCGGGTGTATAATTTACCGTCGCTGTAAGTGCCGGCGCCGCCTTCACCAAAACAATAATTACTCTCCGGGTCTATGATGCCTTCTTTATTGAGGACAGCCAGATCTCTGCGGCGCGAGCGAACATCCTTTCCTCTTTCCAGCAGGATAGGGCGGATGCCTTTTTCGATCAATCTCAGTGCGGCGAATAGTCCGGCCGGGCCCGCGCCGATGATAATGACCTGGCGGTCCGCAGCCGACACGTCCGGAAAGGAAAGGACAGCTGGTGTCTCTTCCCTGAAAGGCTCTCCGATCGTCACTTCCACCGTAAGCAGGATATGCGGCTGGCGGCTTCTTGCATCGATAGACCTCCTCACTACCTGAAAGCCGGAAATGTCTTCCGGGCGACGACCGACCGCGCCGGCGATATATTCCCGTATGATCGAAGGATTGACGGCCTCCCCTGGCAATAATTTTAACTGAAGCTTTTGTTGCATGTGGACTTTTAGTCCGATTTATAATATCTCGCCCGGGCTTAGAGTAAATATAGCCCGTCTTGTGGTCCGTTTGGAGCAAAAATACTATAAATAGTTCTGGTTGTTAGAGATATCATCAAACACCTCTGATTTTCCGGTAAGGGATTTTAACTAAAAAAAATCCTGGAAGAATATAGCTTATAAATTTGGAAAAAAAAATCCTTGTTTAGAAAAAGGAGATCAAATAATTTATTATCTTCAATGACTTCACTCAAACTCTACATATATGAAGAAAGGTTCGTTCACATCGAAGCTCAATTTCCCCTTCTTCATACAAAGTAAGTTTGAAATGTTTCGTCAGGGTCAACTGACGCAATACGCCTGGATCCACCACTGTCGTTTTCTGCCTCGCGGAGGTGGTTGTGAAACAACCCGCCTTGTCTCGTATCGACATGAATAAATAGATGATATTTTATTCGTGACGCGCAAGTGTCTTGTAGAAAAAAAAGGAATTTTTCATTGTATGCCGGAACTGTAGCCAAAGCAAAAAAAACAAGTGAATAAAAAATTTTTTATTCCATGAAAAATTTTGATATTCGCCGCCCTGCGCAACTTTTATAGAATCCGGTTCCTGAAGCTTTTGAAAATACAATTCTTAAACTCGGCATAAAAATTGGTTATTGTATAATGGCAAAAACGTTCGACAAAGTATGGAGTAGTTGCTTGGAGATAATCAAGGATATCGTAGAGTGGCAGCATTATAAAACATGGTTCGAGCCGATCAAGCCTGTCGAGTTAAAGAACAACGTATTGGTTATACAGGTGCCGAGTCAATTTTTTTATGAATACCTCGAGGAACATTACGTAAATTTATTAGCCAAGACCTTAAGACGAATTTTAGGAAAGGAGGCGATGCTGGAATACCGGATTATGGTTGATAGTGGTAACCATCAGAATAAGCCTTTGACGATGGATGTTCCTGCCCACGGTTACAAAACTTTTTCTAATAACGAAATGGACTTTCCTCTTATCATAAACAACCCCGTAAAGAATCCCTTCGTCATCCCCGGGCTGAAAAAGATGCAGATCGATGCACAGCTCAACCCGGTGTATACGTTTGAATCTTTCATTGAGGGTGATTGCAACCGGGTGGCTCGCAGGGCCGGAAAGACGGTCGCCGAAAAACCGGGCGCCAATTCTTTCAACCCGCTGGTCATTTATGGTGGGGTAGGGTTGGGGAAGACCCATTTGGCACAGGCCATTGGGAATGAGGTTAAACGTCTGCATCAGAATAAGGTGGTATTATATGTAAGCTCGGAAAAGTTCATCAACCAGTTTGTCGATCATAGCCGTAACAATGCCATCAATGACTTTATCCATTTCTATCAATTGGTCGATGTCCTTATTATAGATGACGTTCAGTTCTTCAACCGTGCGGAAAAATCCCAGGACGCCTTCTTTGCTATCTTCAATCATCTTCACCAGTCCGGCAAACAGCTGATCCTTTCTTCCGACAAGCCGCCGAAGGATCTGGATGGTTTACAGGAGAGGTTATTGAGCCGTTTTCGTTGGGGTTTGAGTGCAGATCTGCAGGTGCCGGATTATGAGACGAGGATCGATATCCTTGAAAGGAAGATGAAGAATGACGGGCTCGAAATGCCGAAGGAGGTGGTCAAATACCTGGCGTATAATATCAATAGTAACGTACGCGAGCTGGAAGGGGCTTTGATCTCACTTTTGGCACAATCTTCGCTCAATAAGAGGGAAATTGACCTTGAATTGGCTAAGAAGGTGCTCCGTAACTTCGTGAAAACTAGCAGTAAGGAAATTACCATCGAAACTATACAGCGTATGGTCTGTGAGTATTTCGATGTGTCCTATGATAAACTACTGCAGAAAACCCGCAAACGCGAAATCGTTCAGGCGAGGCAGATCACTATGTACCTGGCCAAAGCCTTCACCAAAAATTCCCTGAAAACGATCGGCGAACATTTCGGCGGTCGCGACCATACCACCGTGATTCACTCCTGCCAGACCGTCAAAGACCTGATGGATACCGACAGCCTCTTCCGGGAAAACGTGATGGAGTTACAACAGAAGGTTCAGCTCGCCGCGATGTAGTGTACCCGTCGACCATCTCCCTCCCCACTCATCTGTCTTGACCACCAATATACCACCCATTCCGTCCATCGGGGTGGGTTTTTAGGTTTTAGGGCCCCTCTCATCCCGCAACCCGCCTCTTGTCCCGCCGCCCCATAAAAAAGTACGACCCATATTGGGTGCAAAGCGAATTAATCTTTATTTTTGCCTCCCCTTCGAAAGAAGGGGTTTTCGGAGAGGTGCCTGAGTGGCCGAAAGGAACGGTTTGCTAAATCGTCGTACGGGTTACACTGTACCGTGGGTTCGAATCCCACCCTCTCCGCAAATTCAAACACAACAGTGCCCGGCCCCTGGCTGGGCATTTTTATGTCCCGGACGCGAGCTTGCTCGGGTGACTATAATATCTATCTTCGTGGTGGCTATTTTACAATCGAAAAGGGACTTATGAAAAAAATAGGATTTTTATCGTTCGGACATTGGTCCAATCATCCAGCCTATAAAACCCGTACGGCGAGTGACACCTTGCTTCAGTCCATTGATTTGGCCGTTGCTGCCGAAGAAATAGGTTTAGATGGTGCATATTTTCGGGTACATCATTTTGCGGCTCAGTTAGCATCTCCATTTCCTTTGCTGTCGGCTATCGGCGCTAAAACAAGCAAGATAGAGATTGGAACAGGTGTTATTGACATGCGTTATGAAAATCCCCTCTATATGGTGGAAGATGCCGGAGCCGCCGATATAATTTCGGGCGGCCGATTGCAATTGGGAATCAGTAGAGGTTCACCGGAACAAGTCATCGAGGGGTGGCGCTATTTTGGGTATGAACCAGCAGCAGGAGAAACAGACGCAGATATGGGACGCAATAAAGCGTTGCAATTTTTGGATCAACTCAAAGGTGTTGGATTTGCCCGGCCTAACCCGAACCCAATGTTTCCTAATCCACCGGGCTTATTACGACTGGAACCACACTCTGAGGGATTGCGGGACCGTATTTGGTGGGGAGCCGCATCTAATGCTACGGCTATCTGGGCGGCCGAAAACGGAATGCACCTTCAAAGTTCTACCTTGAAATTCGACGAAAGCGGCAAGCCTTTCCATGTACAACAAGCAGAACAGATCAGGTTGTACAAAGAAGCATGGAAAAAAGCAGGGCATCAGCGCGAGCCAAGGGTTTCGGTGAGCCGGTCTATTTTTGCATTGATCACTGATGAGGACAGACATTTATTTGGGCAGGACACCAGGGACGGCGATACCATCGGGTATATTGAACAGGATAAACGCGCCATTTTCGGAAGAAGCTATGCCGGGGAACCGGATCGGCTGATCAGGGAGTTGGCTCAGGACGAAGCCATCCAGGAGGCGGATACGCTCCTTTTGACGATACCCAATACGTTGGGAGTTGACTACAATGTACACATCCTGTCTTCTATTTTGAAGCATATTGCACCCGGATTAGGATGGCGTTAGATGTTTTACGCCCATTTCTATTTCCCCGAATTAGGATAATTTATCCCAGGTCCAAAAAAGCATTCATATGCACTGATTTTTCCATCTTTTAACTTAAAATAATCACTGTTCCGAAATAATTTGCCCCCTGTCGTCCAACCATTATAAATTACAAATGCACTATTCCCATCTACAATAATCTTCTCCAACTCACATCGTTTGATCTTATAGGCATTTGGCCAGCATTTTTCTTTAAAAACTTGTAAACTGATGTGATCATCAAGCGGGCTGGTGAAAGTAAATCCATCAGCGAGAATTCCCTGCATCAAATTCCAGTCTTTTTTCTCAAAAGCGGTATAGTAAGCCTTAACGGCTTTGGCATTTGGTCCATTTTCGAGCCCTGCCACCGGGCCCGAAGAACTCTGGGCAAATCCTGCATGGCATGATAGGATAGCCCATACCAGAAGAATCCTGCCAAAAAGAGTTGTCATTTTCATGATTAATTATTTTAATATAGACAATTTATAGAACCATTACCGGACATCAGGCGCTAAATTATTTTTGCACTTATCATATTGTACTGCTTGTCAATATGTTATGCAGATAATCGGATCAATCATGCAAACAATGACCCTCAATATTTTGAAGACAGTACTCGCCCTTTATAAATAGTAATCATTGAGCCTAAGTGTATTTATTTAGACGATGAGTCGCGGAATGCATCATATACATTAACTAATTATTAAGTCCGGCAAGTGTCAGCCCACGTGACTACCAAAAAAAAACATAACAGAATAACTGCTGAAGTGCCCTGCTGCAGCCGGTTTTCAGCTGATGTCACGAGTGGTTCGAAAACAAAAATGACGGAGCATGAGCAATCGTCAGAGCACCATCCGGAGAATACAGCTATTGGAAATTTGAAAAATATTCTATTATTTCGACTTACCTATTCCGCCCGTTGGAGACGTCCTACCCGAATTCCATTTAACCTTACATCTTAACTTCTAATCTATGACCAGACACCAACGCTCCTGGAGACGTTATCCTTTGCGCATCCCGTCACTTGCTTTTATCAGTCTTATTTTCCCTTTCTTCATTTATTGTTCCACTGATCGCCTGCATATGCGGCGGTACGCTGTTTAACAGAAATTTCGGCTATATGCTAAAAATTCCAGCTTTATGCGGGGTGGCCTTGTTATGTCTTGGCCTCACCATTGGTCATGCGCAGTCAGTCGATTCCCTGGCAGGCAAGGCGCTGCATTTTCCTTCCCGGCTGATCAGCAGGATCCAATCTAAGGCGGCCGGCTTAAACCAGACATTGACAAGTCAGACCCAATCGTATTTGCAGAAGATGGCGCACCGCGAGGATCGGCTACGGCGTAAGTTGGCGACTGTCGACTCGGCAGGCGCACAGCAACTTTTTGCCGGCAGCGCACAGCAGTATGCGGCACTGTCCGCACAAGTAAAGTCGGATACGGGTAGCCGTCAGCGGCCGTTTAGCGGCGCTTATCCTGCGTACCTGGATTCGTTGCAAGGGACCGTAGCATTCCTCAGGCAGCATCCGGAAATGCTGCAAGGCGGTGGTGGCGGACAGACGGCGGGAGAGATACCGTCCGGAGGGGCGGAAGCGGCACAGTTGGCGAAACTCCAGTCTGCAGGCACTCAACTCCAGACCTTGCAGGCAAAGATGGGCGATGCCGGCATGGCAAAAGCGTATATTCAGCAACGCAAACAACTCATCGGACAATATATCGCGCAGCATAGCAACTTGCAGGGGCTGCTGGGCTCTTCTTACGCGGGGATGAATAAGGAAGCGTATTACTATTCGCAGCAATTGCGGCAATACCAGGACATGTGGAATAACCCCGGCCAATTAGAGCAACGGGCGCTTGCGTTGGTGAACCGGTCGCCGGGCTTTCAGCAGTTTATGAAGACCAACTCCATGCTGGGCGGTCTGTTCAACGTGCCTGCCGGTTACGCGACCGAGCAGGCGGTCAGTGGACTGCAGACCAAAAGCCAGGTGGCGCAGGTAGTGCAGGGTCAGGTATCGGCCGGGGGCGCCGGAGGCGCCACCGCGTTGCAATCCAATCTGCAGTCGGCAGAGTCGAAACTGGACAATTACAAAAGCAAGCTGAGCCAGTTGGGCCAGGGCAATGGGGATTTGGACATGCCGGATTTTAAACCG
>Ga0302312_10001270_pt1 | contig 15626 bp, 10 predicted proteins | sample III_Palsa_N2_1_FD_200529 | JGI IMG/M metagenome (GOLD analysis project Ga0302312, IMG submission 200529) | Peat permafrost microbial communities from Stordalen Mire near Abisko, Sweden - III_Palsa_N2_1 | ecosystem: Environmental > Terrestrial > Soil > Palsa > Peat permafrost | place: Sweden... | reverse complement strand
TCTGGCAAGCAGGAACAGATTGAAAATCTACTCGCGCGATTTATCTACTCCGATGTCTTGTAAGCCCCACACGTCCTTCTAGGTCCGAGACATCGAACGCTGGGACCGTGGTCGGCCTTCTTGGCTTGCTCGTGCGTAAAAAATAGAAACGCCATTGCATCCAGGACACTCTTTTCTGCTCCGCCGAGCGCAATCCGGACCCCAATTTCTGTACCTGAGACTTCAGAGGCCTGGAGCAAAACGATTTGAAATATTTTTATTGACAACGTTGCCGATTTAAGGCGATATTGCATCGTCCGGAACTTCAGCGGAGTTTTGTATCCAGAGCCGCGAAGAATGAATAACCAACAAAATTGAACTTTCTCGAGAGGTCGAACGATGACGAACACAAATTTTGTTATGACTAGAGGGGCACAACGTTGCCAGCTCCCAGCATTTTTGGCCAAAAGCCGATCAATCCGTGGCCTCTTGGCGCTCTTATTTCTTTTGGCCACAACTGTTGCGGGAGCCCAGATGTCCGGTACCGGCGCAATCTCCGGCACGGTAACCGATCCGACGGGTGCGGTAGTCGCGAATGCAACGGTTACCGCAACATCGGTTGACACAAATGCGAATACTGTTCGCAGTACTACCAAGGCTGGAGATTTCAATATCACTCCGCTCCCGCCCGGCGTTTACACAGTCACGGTGACGGGTAAGGGTTTTGAAACTTACCAGCAGAAAAACGTCACTGTAGATGCTTTGGAGACCGTCGCGGTCAACGTGAAACTGACCGTTGGTGGGAATGAGGTCACTGTAACGGTCACTACTGCGCCTCCACTCCTGGAGACGACCGACGCGCAGATAGGTGGCGTGATGGACAACGAGATGTACTCAAGTCTTCCGCTTTTGATGGGCGCGAGTGGCCAGCCTGATCAGCGGCGCGCTACCGACTTTGCCTATCTAATGCCCGGCGTCCAAAACACGTATGCTGCCTCGGCCGGCGGCAACCCTACGGATGCTACGGGTGCCGCAAATGGCGGCAACCCTGGCGGTGGCACCTCTGAGATCTACATCGATGGTATCAATCTGCCTGAGGGAGACGGCGTCGGTGATCCACGCTACACCTGGTCTGCGATTGGCGTTGACGCAGTCGACCAGTTTCAGGTGGCGACCGCAGGTTATTCGGCACAGTATGCGGGTCAAGGTGTGCAGAATTACTCAGTCAAGTCCGGCGGAAACCAAATTCACGGCTCTCTCTATGAGTACATCCGCAACACTGCGCTGGATGCGTGGTCTACCAGCAGCAAGATCCCAACCCTAACAGGTGCGCAAGTGCCGCCGGGCGGTGCCTGTAGCAGCGCTGCATTAACTGCGTCGACCAGCTGGTGTGCGCTGGGCGGCATTAAGCCGAAGGAAGTTATGAACGAATTCGGCATCGTTCTGAGCGGGCCGATCATCAAGAACAAGCTTTTCCTGTTCTACAACTACGGACAATACCGCTATGCGGCCGGACCCACCCCCAAGGTCCAGACGATTCCGACATTGGCGATGATGGGTTATTCGAATAATATGACGCCACTAGGTCATGCCGACTTCAGCGGATACGCTCAAGCTAATTATGTCCCGACTGCGGCACACCCGACCTGTAGCCCGGGTTCCACCGCTCCGGGTACCACTCCTTGCTACGACATCTACGATCCCGGAACGCAAACGGTACCCAATTGCGTTAACGCCGCTTGCCAACGTTCGATATTCCCGGGCGATCTCATTCCCTCTAATCGTTTTTCGACAGCAGCGAACTACATCAACCAGTTCATGTTGCCTTATGCGGCCCAGGCTAACCAGAGTTCCTATGGCAACAACACCACCGTTGGCTATGCAAGCGGATTGAATAATTGGTATCAAACGGGTCATCTGGACTATGACCAAAGTGAGAAGCACCGGATCAGCCTGGTCGTTGCCTTCGGTCGTCAGTCCGTTGCGGGAGGATATGATCTCTCCGGTGGCGCCTCCAACTCTCTTCCGCCGCCGTTCAATACCAACCAGTTTTATGCTCCAACGACCAACGTCGATATCCTTAAGGACACCTACACCATCAACGCCCATCTGGTGAACCAGTTCGCCATCGCCTATGGACGTTATAAGAGCCTGGATTCCAACCAGGATGACAAAGCAATCTACAGTGCCGCCGCGACGGGTTTGCTGAATACGCCTCCAGGACAGGCTACTATCGGATTCCCTGGCATCTCCTTCACCGGTGGTGCGGACGCTCCCACCAACGAGGGCGGATATAACTGGCACGGCAATGTCAACAATACCTATACGGTCATGGACAACGTGCAACTGGCGTATGGCAATCACAACTTTACCTTCGGTGGACAGGCCGTTGAAGTTCAGTACAACTCCTGGACGACCACCAACGCCACGCCGCTGACCTACACGTTCTCCGCTGCTCAAACGGAAGGGTACTCCGCGACGGGGTCTGTACTTACGTCAGGTTCTTCCTTTGCCAGCTATATGTTGGGAGCCGTGAGCAGCAGCAGTGTTAGCCTCAGTCCGGAGTGGGGCGCGCGCTGGTTCAGTCCTTCTTTTTGGGTGCAGGATGACTATAAGGTGACCTCTAAGTTGACCCTGAATCTGGGCCTGCGCTGGGACCTCTTCGGTTCTATTCGTGAAGCTCATGATCAGATAACATGGCTCAACCCAAGCGGATCCAATCTAAATACGGGCAACTACGGCACGCTCGCTTTTGCGGGCGGCACGGCTGGCGATGGTCCCTATACAGGGTTACATTCGCCTTCTCATATGTGGTACAAGAACCTCGGACCGCGTATTGGGCTGGCCTATTCTGTTGACAGCAAAACAGTCATTCGAGCCAGCTACGACGTCGCATTTGCTCGTGGAAATTGGACTGCTGGAGGCGGAGCTCAAAAACTGCCATCGCAGATGGGACTGATTCCTTCGGCTTCAGCGCCAGCCGGTGTCAGCAACGCTCCCTCTTTCTATTGGGATGCCAGCTCCTGCAACGGCGGAGTTGCCATGGATGGGTTTACGCACTGTGGCTGGACAGGATCGATATCAAATCCTGCGATTGTTATCGCTCAGCAAGTTGCGGCCGGTAATATGCCGGTCGGAGCTGGCCTGGCTGAGTTCGGTACGGCTGAAACTGCTTTGCAAAAGAATGCGAATAACGGATCGCCCGCTTACTTCGATTCGTATCTGGGATCACGCTCTCCCGAGTACATCAACTGGACCTTCGGGCTACAGCGTGCATTGACCCGGAATATGACCGCTACTGTCACGTATGTTGGCAGCCAGGGTCACTTCATCAACGTTGCCAGTGCCAACTACACGCGAAACAACGGACTTCCACAGTCCATGATCGCTCTCGCTGGTTACGCTATCCCCCCTCCCGGCACCGGGACGACTGCAGCGCCGTGTACTGGAATTGGTTGCCAATATTCGCTTCTGGGTCAGAAGGCAACTCCAGCCAACCTGGCACTGGCACAGGGATTCGGCTTCACACCACCCAACCCTTATACCAGCACCTCTAACTACTATTCCAGCAACGCCGTGTCGCAATACTACTCCCGCTTCCCGCAATATAGTGGCGTCAGCGATCAGACCAGCTTCGTGGGCAACGAGAACTGGAATGCCCTTGAAGTGAGCGTTCGGCAACGTCTCTCAAACGGGCTGAACGTCATGGTCAACTACACCTGGTCGAAGGGGATTGATGATCTGGGAACCTTCCGTATATCGGGCAATAACCGGGCTGATCGCTCGCTTTCCGCGGCCGATCAACCTCAGAGTCTGACAGCGACTGCGGTTTATCAGTTGCCCGTCGGTCGCGGTCACTGGGGAGGCGACAACGTGATATATCGGTCCATTGTGAGCGACTGGACTGTGTCCGGTATCGGCATTTACCACTCGGGTCTGCCGATCCTGGTGACGGCTAGCGGCTGCGCAGGCAGCGGCATCCTGGGCCAGTGCATGCCGAGCGTTGTCAAAGGCCAACCTGGTCGCCAATACAAATATGGCAAGACCAGCACAGGCGCCGCGACCAGTTGGGATCCGAATAATCCCAACTTCATCGGAAAGGTGCAGTACATCAACCCGAATGCGTTTACCGTGCTCAACGCCGGCACCTGCGCTGCAGCAACAGGTACCAATGCACCAACGGGAGCCTACCACACGTATAACGGACAGGCTTATAACGTTTGCAATGGCCCGGAGGACTTCGTCCCCGGTAATGCAAGCCGTGTAGCACCCATTTCGGGCCTCTGGACACAGCCCGCCTACAATCTAGACTTGTCTCTTAAAAGGACCTTTCCTATTCGCAAAACCGTAAAGCTCGCCTTTGGAGTCGACATGTCGAATGTTACGAATCACGTGATATACAAAGGCCCAAGCGCCGTCGTAGCTTCCGGTGCCAATGCAACATTCGGTGCTGTTACAGCGGTGGCTAACACTCCTCGCGATGTTCAAGGATCGGCACGCGTCATCTGGTAAGACGCTATCGATCCGCAATCAAGGGAGGAGTTGGATAATCCGGCTCCTCCCTTTACATAACAGCCACAACGAAATCTGGGACAAAACACAAGTGCCGGTTGATGCTTCACTATAGTCTTCGCCAAATAAATTGGCAACGTTGCCAAAAATGAATGCCGATAATATCGCGATGCCCACAGTCTCACAGTCCGACGGTCTGGCGCCCTCTGTACTGCAGCAGAATCATGCCGATCCTTCGAAAGATGGCGGGGTGGAATCTTGTTCAAATGCTGAGTCCTCAAAATCTCCTCGGGCAAGAGGATCTCAACGGCCTTATTTGTTAGCGTGAGTTGAAAGGCATGTTATCCCTGCCCGTCGGGCTGGTTGCCGTTGCGAACAAGCAGGACACAGCTTCCAGGTGGCTGGTTCCAAAGGCCTCCAGCGAGAAATCGCTGGCCCTGATAGTTGACCACCATGGCATAGAAGGCGGTCGAGCCATCCCAGAGAATCGTGCCATCAGGAGCGCTCAGCGAGATCGGCGTAGCCCCGGCAGCGCGAGCGTGCCACACGACGGACGACGCTGTGTTGTTGAAGGGATGGAGCTTCCCCGCATCATCCCAGTAGAGCGCAGAGAACATACTGATCTCAGCGGGTGAGGCGGAGGCGTTGCACACCGAAAGCCTCCCATTCACCCGGCCGATATTGGTCGCACTGGCGCCGCTCCATTGGGCTTTCTGCAGGCGCGCCAACTCGGCGGAGTCCTGCACTGCCTGCGTCTGCAGGTTGCGAGATGCTTCGGCGCACCCCAATCCAATAGCGGCGGCGAGGGCGGCGGCAATCCAGCCTCCGCGCAGAGCATAACGGCTGGTGAGCAGGGGCATTGCCCACGACTTGCGTGCGCGAGCGGTAGCCAGACCGCCCGATGATTGCGGCAGGGAGAGCGCATCGGCGAGCCGCGTCGGTGCGCTGGCTGCGGCGCGCCACGCAGTCTGTAGCTCAGAGAAAAAAGCTTCGCACGTCTTGAAGCGGGCAGCGGGATCGCGAGAAAAAGCACGGTCGAAGACGGGCTTGATGGCGATGCCGACGGGCTCCTCGTTCCAGAGAGCATGAGATAGCGCGAAGAGTTGCTCGGCCAAGGACGGCCGTTCGAAGGCCTCTTGCGAGAAGAGCAGCCGGTAGGCAATCCGTGCCAGGGCAAAGACGTGAACGGCGGAGGTAAGCTGCGTTCCGGCGAGATACTCCGGAGGAAGACAAGCGACGACCGGCAGCAGTGCCTCAGGCGGCAGTTGTGCATAGTCAAACAGATGGTCGAACAGACGGACCTGGGTAGGCTCACTGAGCAGAATGGCCGAGGTTCGAAGGCAGAGGTATTGCACGCCGGCATCGTTGAGAGCATCAAGTGCGGAAGCCAGCTGCCTGAGGATCGCAAAGGCCTCGTCGGCGGGCAACGCCGCCCGTGCTGCCAGGTGGGATTCGAGCGTCGTGCCTTCCCACGTCTCGGCGATCTGTGCTGTTTCCTCGCGGGAAGCCATCCCATGAAGCAGCGCGGGATGATCGACGTTCGCAGCAACGAGACCGAATCTGCAAGCCTGCGAGGATACTTGCAGGCTATCGGGGCCGACGCGAAGCAGCCGCGCGAGTTCATCGCCGCCAACTTGCTTCCCGGATGGTGTCTTCGATTTGGACAACGGGTTCATCGCGTGAGCAGCCTCCTCGGTGCTGGTGATTCAAGATGCTGGGTGGTTCAACCTGGTATCACCGCGGCACAGCCATCTGACACCCGTGAGGCGTCGCCGGTCTGCAGCGAATCTTTTCCATCCCTGCGGAGTTCCAGCGCGAAGAAAACAGTCGATCCATCCCATACCGTGGCTCCGTCCTGTTCGAGACGCAGGGTCTGGCGCGAGTGCGGCGGTAGCTGCCACGAGTGGTTGCCGAACGAGGAGCTGTTGAAGGTCCGCATCGCCGATGTGCCGGGGTCGCGAAACGAAGAGACGACCCCGAGCAGTTCCGCAGGCTGTGCCCCCTGGTTGCAGACCGTCAGTGGCACGTTCTCCGGCAAGACCGGCCGCGATAGTGCCGAGCGTGTCATGGCAGTCCTGTAGTCCATGAGGGTTTCATGGCTAGTCACCGCGGCGGCATGCGCCGATTGCAGATGCACAAGCAGGAACGCTGCAATGCCGAAGCTGATGACAGCGAGCGCAAGCGCAAAGCCGCAGGCAACTGCGGAGGTGGAGCCCTTATGGTTTTCAGTCATATCGATCTCCTTGCATCAGGACGCTGCTGTTGACAGCAGAAGAAGACCGGCCTGCGGCGAGGATGCGCAAGATAGGCGACTGCGTATCGGCGAGCAGCGATTCACGCAGTGTTGCGTCGGCCCCAGCCTCATCGCCGCAACGTTCCGCTGCAATAAATCGGAGCAGGTCGAGCGACAGGTGGTCTGTGTCTTCCGGCAGTGTGCCGTTCAAACGCGTACTGGGCAGCCGCGCCGCGCGGATGATGCCTTGCAGGCTCTCCAGCGTTGGGTTGCCGGGATTGTCACGGATCGTATCCGCAAGATATCGCTGTGCCGCGGCTAGATCGTTGTGGTCGATCATCCGTCGCGTCTCGACGAAGCACTCCCGCAGCTTCTCAGGAGCCATCACCCGTGCAGCCTGTTCACGCGGCACAAGCGTCATCATCGAGGGCAGAGTGACCCGCAGATCACGCGCTAGATCACGCAGCGCCGCAGCCATCTCCGCGCAATCGCGGAAGCGGTCTTCGGGCTTTTTTGCGATGGCGCGCGCCACAATCTCACTCAGCGCCGGAGGCACATCGACGAAGTCTGTAACGGGAGACGCCACAGTCTCCACATGCCAGCGCAACAGGTCGTATTCGGTGGCCGTATTGCTGGGCAACCGCCCTGTAAGCGCCTCGAAGAACACGATGCCTACCGCATAGAGATCGCTGCGGCCATCCACAGGCAGGCTCTGGATGCGTTCCGGCGACATGTACTCGATGGTCCCGATGAGGCTCTTCTCTCGCGTCATGCGTTCCGCTCCGACAGCATGTGCGATGCCGAAGTCCATCACTTTCACCACTCCACGCCGGTCGACGATGATGTTCTCCGGCTTGATATCGCGATGCAGTACACCGGAGTCGTGCGCGAACTGCAGCGCGTCGCAAACCTGCAACACCATCTGCACGGCATAAGGCCACTCCAGCGGCAGCAGCTTGGAGAGGTTCACTCCATCCACGAACTCCATCACGATGCAGAACGCCTCTTCCGTCTGCACCAGCGCATAGAGCTGCGCGATGTTTGGATGATTCAGCCGTCCCTGCAACTGTGCCTCACGGCGAAACCGTTCCAGCACGGCGGGCGACGCGGCAAACTCCGACCGCAGGCGCTTCAGCGCAACATCCCGATTGATCTGGACATCGACTGCCCGGTATACCACCCCCATGCCGCCGGCGCCCAGCTCCGAGACCACGCGGTACTGGCCGATCTGCAAACTCATCGCGTTGCACCTCCACGAATTTCTCTGAATGCATCGCAATTATGCCGCACGGATGGCCCCCGAAATCGGGCTTGAAGGCCGTAGCTCCCATTTGGGAGGTAGTGCGACCGGGGTGCTCCAGTGTCTGCTGCAAGTAACGGAATTGTTCTGCTACCCGGAGGAACCGATGTCCAGCCAACGCACTCTCTCTCACGAAACAACAGGCACAGTGCCGCGCGCCTTCGGCCACATGCGGCACGCAACCATCGCCGTAATTGCAATGCTTCTCCTCGGCGTTTCCGACTCAACGCGCACAAAGGCCTTCGCGCAGACCGCCCAGCAGCTTGAGGCGCAGCGCGAGCGCCAGCAGCAGGCAGAAGAGCAGCGTGAACGCCAGCAACAGCAACAGGAAGAGCGTGAGCGTCAGCAACAGGAACAGCAGGAGCAACGCGAGCGCCAGCAGCAAGCGCAACAGGAACAGCAGGAAGAGCGCGAGCGCCAACAGCAGGCGCAACAGGAACAGCGCGAACGCCAGGAACAACAGCAGCAGGCGCAACAAGAGCAGCGTGAGCGTCAACAGCAGGAGCAGCAGCAAGCGGCAGAGCAACGTGAGCGTCAGCAGCAACAGGAGCAGCAGCAAGCGGCCCAGATGCGCGAGCGTCAGCAGCAACAAGGGCAGCTTGCGGAGCAGCAACGTCAGTTGCAACAATCCCACCCGGTGACCGGAGTTTCTGTCGCGCAGCGTCCTCCGGTATACGTGCCGTCGACGTCGACGACGGTAGTCGTAACCAGGCCCAGCGCGCCACAGCGCACAGGAGGGGTAGTTGTCGTAGCGCCGCAGGTACCTGTTGCAGCCGGGTTTTATGCGCGCGCCCAGGCTCCTCCAGCTATCGACGCAGCCGATGCGCAGGCTGCCGCGGCGCAGCAGCAGTTGATCCAGGCTCAGATGTTCCAGAACCAGGTCAACCAGATGGCGGCGCGCGACCAGACGATCGACCAGATCATGGACGGCATTCGCACGATCATCGCCGACACCACCACCAATCCGGACCTCGCGCAGGCGATGACCGACAGCATAGGACAACCCAACCCCATCCAGGACACGCTACTGCAGCAGATGCAGAATCTGGCGAACGTAAATACGACCAGGGCCCAGACGCAGGCAGTCAGGGCGGGCATCCTGCCGGCAAGCGTGCTAACGCCGCCGCCCGCGCCTGCTTCGGACGGCAGCAGCAGCAATCCAACCGTAGACCCGGGCAGTCCCGATATGACGGGTTCGTCCTCGTCCGACAACTACGTTCCTGACCCAATCACATCCACCCCACCGCCGCAGTAGCAGCGCGTTTCGCGACAGAAGAGAAAGGAAGACATAGCTATGCAGAAGATCATCGTGCGTCAGATCAGCGGCAAGCGCAGCCAGCAGACAGACGAGTTCGCAGTGGGCAACTTCAAAGAGTTGTTAGTGGGCCGTGATGAGTCGGCCGCCATCCGCTTCGACCCCACCGGCGACGACCTCGTCAGCCGTCGTCATATGCAGATCATTCCGGACCCCCATCAGGCCGACAGCTTTCAAGCCGTTGATCTACAGAGCCGCAACGGCACATTTCTCAATCGGCAGCGTCTTTATGCGCCCGCGCGCATCTCTCACGGCGATGTGATTCAACTGGGCCCCGGTGGCCCCGAGTTCCGCTTCGAGCTCGATCCAGCTCCGAGTTCGATGGCCCGTCCCACCCGCGAGGTCGGCGCGGGGGGTTACAGCATGCAGGCCACGCGCGAAGTAAGCCTGCAGCCGCCGGTGGCCGCCTCCGATACGCCGCGACCGGTCGGCCGTGCCACGGTCGAACGTATGCTCGGCGAAAGTTTCAACCGCGTCAAGGGAGAGTCGAAGAAGACGATGTGGGCCAGCCTTGCGGCTTCGGCGGTGCTGCTCCTCATTGGCCTGGTCTTTTATCTTCACCTCGGCAGCCAAGCCCAGGCTAATAAGGTCATCGCACAGCAGCAGGAGGCGCTGCTGAACCAGATGGATACGCAGGTTCAGCAACAGCCCACCGCGATGAACAGCAAGCTCAGCCAGTTGGAAGCTCAACTGATGCAGAACTCCGAAGCGGGCCGGCAACGCGAGCAGCAACTCGCTCACCTCATCGCGCAGCAGGCCTCCGCAAGCAAGCAGGCTGCTGGGGCAACGCCGGCTCAACCGGGCGCCACGCAGGCACAAGCTGCCCCTGTCGTGCGCCAGCCCCCCGCAGCGCAGGGCAATCCCTATACGCAGCAGGTCGATGCCATCCAGAAGATATGGGGCGCCGGACAACACGACCAGGCGATGCAGGCTTTGCAGCAGTTGATCGCATCCAATCCGGAGCGGTGGGAGGGCTTTGTCGTCGCGGGAAACTACGAGCGGCAGCTCGGCAGCTTTCCCGATGCGCTGCTCTCGTACAAACAGGCGAAGGCCCTGGCGCCGGCTGAAAAGAAGGCGGTCTTCGACCCCATCATCAATCAACTCTCCACTCAACTCGCGAACGGCGCAACAAACGAATGAGTCTGATTGCGAAGCTACGCTCTCCATGGGCCGGCCATGCGGCAGCCGTCGGAGCACCGCTCACATTCCGTGCCTTCGCCGGGACCGACACCGGGCGCGTGCGGTCCGGCAACGAGGATTCAGTCCTCCTGTGTCCCCTGGGCAGTTCGAGCGGCCCTGCAGACAACCTGTATAAGGAAGGCCTGCTCGCCGTGCTGGCAGATGGCATGGGGGGCAGCAACGCAGGCGAGGTCGCCAGCCGCATGGCCTGCGGCAGCATCGCCAGCCGCCTTACCGGCCTGCGCGCTCGTCTGGGTGTGCTCACCAGCACTCCAGGCCGGATGCTCACCGAAGCGGTGGTCGCGGCCAACCGAGAGATCCTGACCGAGTCGCAGCTACAGCCGGATCTGCGCGGCATGGGCACCACCTGCGTAGCGTTGCTGCTGCAAGGCCGTCATGCCTGGATGTCCTATGTAGGCGACAGCCGCCTGTATCTCGCCCGCAAGGGAAGCATCTACCGCATGACGGAAGATCATTCGGTAGTCTTCGAGATGGTCAAGCGTGGAGTTCTCACGGCCGAAGGCGCGCACGACCACCCCGACCGCAACGTGCTCTCCCGCGCGCTGGGCACCAAGTCGCAGGTTGAAGTCTCATCATGGGAAGACCCATTCGCCCTGGAGCCTGGGGATCGCTTCCTTCTCTGCTCGGACGGCCTGCACGACCTGGTCAACGACGCAAGCCTCCTCGATACCATGATGCAGAATGCCATACCGGAATCCGTAAGCCAACTCCTCGCAGCGGCCAATGCCCGCGGCGGCTACGACAACATCTCGGCGATCGTAGTCGAGGTCCGCGGCGAACCGGGAGAAGCCCCTGTAGCCGGCACGGAAAGATCGGCGCCTTCCACTCCGCCGCCGACACGGACCGTGGCCCCAGCAGATAGAAGCAGCTACGCAACGGCTGCATCCTTTTGAGCTGGTCACTCCTCAGGAATCTGCTGTCGGGTTTGACCAGCCGTTCCTTCGCGTGAAATTTCTATTCCCGGATCAAGCCAAAGCGATGGGCGAGCCCAAAGGCTCGCCCATCGGGAAGCAGCCGCCACGTTTAGGGTTTGGGTGCCGCCGCAGGGGCAGCGCCGTCGGCAGCCGGCGCTGCTGTAGTTGCCGGTGCAGTCGTAGGCTGATCCACAGCAGCCACCGTAGCGGTAGCCGGTGTCGCGGCAGCCGCAGCAGCAGAGGCGCCAGCAGTTTGTGTTGCCGCTGACGGCGCAGCCTGCTGGCTCCTGGCAAGAGTCGCCGCTTCTTCGGCATGGATCGCATTGGCATCCGCTTTGTTATCTACGGCTGACTTATTGACTTCGATCGTGAACCTGGTCCCTGCATCGAAGTCCATATTCTGGCCTCCCGCAGTCACCTCATGGGCCACAAAGAAGCCCGCGCCTGCGCCGACCGCGCCGCCGATCAGTGAGCCAAGGCCACCGCCAAGCAGTCCGCCGATCAGTGCGCCTGTTCCTGCGCCGCCCGCGGTCATTAGCGCCCGCTTCGCCCCATTGCCCAGGCTGATAGCCTGGCCCTCCGCATCGACCTTCGCCATGCCGGTGGCGCCGGTAATGTCTTTCAGGTCTGCAACGATCTTGAAGGTCGTGTTGTCCGCCAGTGTGATCGTCGAAAAGCCAAAGGCAATCTGGGCCTTGCCGGAGCCGGCTACGGCCGGCACAACCTTGGTCACCTTGCCCTCCACCGTGGCGCCCGCATAGTTGGCAGGCTCCACCACTCGTGCGGTAAAGGTATCGCCTTGTTTGGAGGTCTTGGTGCCGATGGGTCCATCCAGGATCACCACAAAGGTGCCATTCTTCAGCTTTTCAGCGTGTGCGATTGGTACGGCAAAACCGGCAACAAGCGCCAGCGCCGCGACGAGTGAGACGCGAGAGAGTAACTTCGGAAGAGTTTGCATTGCACTATCTCCTGAGAAAAAGGGTTGGGTGGGAGCGTGAACGGTGGGGGTCAGGGAATCGACCAATGGACGGTAATGCGCATGTCCCCCTTTCCTGTGGCACCCAGCACGATGCGTCCATAGCCGTTGCTGGGTGCAGGCGCGGAGGCCACGCGCACATGTTTGTTGTCGGCGAGCGCGAGCAGCACATGCACGCCGGGAAGTTTGCCGGATACCACCTCTCCGATGTCGCTGCTCGAGCCGGATATGGTGATCAGCGCCTGTCCGGACACAGGCCCTTGCCACACGATGTCTCCCGACGAAGGCCCGCTATAAACTGCCGCGACCTTTGCCTTGTTGGCCGCCGCGGCAGCCGTAAGCGTGGCCGTCTGCTCGTCCAGCGCCTTCTGCCGTGCTGCCAGTGCTGCATCGCGTTGCGCGGCAGCATCGTCCAATGCCTTCTTGTGCGCCGCAGCGTCGGCCACCAGTCTGGCCGAGGTATCTTCCAACGCCTTCTTCTGCGCATCCAATGCTGCCTGCTGTTGCTGTGCCGCCTCAAGCTGCGCCTGCGAAGGTCCGGCAGGCTGCACTGGTTGAGCACCCGCACCTGGCTTGGAGGTTCCGGCATTAAAAGCAGGGCTGGCTGCCACGGCCGGCGGGAGTGGCGTAAGCCCATCGATAAGCGGCGTCTGCGCCACGGTCCCGTGTCCCATAGCCGCCGGCCCGCCCACCGGGGACAGCACACCGCTGCGCCACACCGCTGCGGCCAGCAGCGTCGCGATCACCAAGCCGCCGGCAATCGAGGCTAGAAGGCCTTTCTGCCGGTACGAGGGCGTCTCGCTCCGCTGTTGCGAAGCCTCTTCAGGAACTTGTTGCATTGTTGGCACACCTACACGCTAACCACGGTGGGCCCTAACCAAAACCACCTGTTTGGTAGGTATTGACGGCTCTCTTCGTGCCGCCTATTTGCCTCCCATTTGGGAGGCAGACGACGCGCACCCACTCTGCCAGACTCTGTGCAGTCGCTTCTGGAAACGCGAATCTCCCGAGGAAAGTCATGAAACGGTCCTTTGTATCAATGCAGCCCAGGATTACCTCAGCTGTGCTGACCACCATGCTCCTGTTGGCTGTCTATGCAGCTATCCGCCCGCAAACAACCTCGGCGCAGGTACAGAAGCCGACCACGCACACGCCGCCACCGCCGAAACCCGCACCGGCTCCCAAGCCTGCCCCAGCGCCGGCGCCCAGGCCAGCTCCTGCCCCGCGCCCCGCGCCTGCGCCTGCGCCGAGACCGTCGCCGCCTCCCGCTGCACCAGCCCAGCATCCAGCTCCCGCACCGCACCCGAGCGCGCCCCCCGCAGTCAAAGGTCCCGGACAGCTACCTGTCCGTTCCGTTAATCCCTCGCAAGGCGTAGTGCATGGCCAGCCGATAAAGGCCGGCCCGCCAACGACTGTAGACAGGCCTCACCCTGTCGAAGCAGGCTCGCATCCGGTCGAGTCTCGCCCCTCGCCCGGCCTGGAGCGCCGACCCACGCCCGACCCGGAAGCCAGCCACCACCCTACGCCCGTCGAGCATCCCCGCGGTCCGGAGATGCACCCGGTAATTGGCACTCCCGGCAGAGGCACACCTGATACGAAGGGCAGCTTCCACTTGCCCAAAGGCTCAACGATGCCGACCTCTTCGCCCGGCCGTTTTCTCCTTACAACCAAAGGTTCCAACGCCGCCATCTCCCATCTCAACGAGGTCCGCCTCCACATGGACGGCATCAACCGGCGCCCGCTGCCACACGGCGAAATGACCATGCGCAGCAACGGCTTCATGCGTCTCCGCGCCGCCGATGGCCGCGACTATCACCTCCGTCCCAACGGCAGCATCGCCGCCTTCCACCGCGGAGACGAGCACGTCCGTTTCGGTGTCGATGGCCGCATGCGTGGTTTCCGCGACCCACACTTCGAGATGCGCCGCGGTCCCGGCGGCGCATGGCACACCGTAGAGCATCGTCCCGACCACTCCATTCTTCGCAGCGAAGGCTTCCATCGCGGTCGTCTTGAGCGGCCCATCCCATATGGCAACCATGGCTTCGTGCGCGCCACCTACGTCAACGGCCATGAGGTTTCCGTCCGCGTCTATGCCGATTATCCCTATCACGGCGTGGTCCTTCATCGTTACCTTCCACCCGTCTACTATTCGTCCGGCTTCTACGGCTGGGCCTCACGCCCCTGGACCGCGCCGGCGGCCTATCACTGGGGCTTCGTAGCGTCTCCCGGATACGCAGCCACCGCAGGCTACTTCGCCGTAGCACCCAGCTATCCCGCACCGGCTCCCTGGATGGCCGACTTCATGCTGAGCTCCCTCACGGTGGCGCAGCAGTTCGTCCCAAAAGATGGAACCGCCGCCGCACCCGATCCGGACAACCTGCCTCCGCCCGACGACGGCTCCGCCGACAACCCTGACGCCGCTGCCGCAGGCGACTCCTCCACCGACGCCGGCCTCGACGCCCTCGACGATGCTGACCAGCCACAAGTCGTAGCCTCCGACGCTGACGCTCCCATCACGCAGCCCTTAAAGGACCAGTTAGCCGCCGAGATCCGTGAGCAGGTCGAGCTCGACTCCGCCGGCCAGCCCGTAGGCGAAGGGGATCCCGGCATCGGCCTCGATGGCCTTCCCGCGCGTCTCTCCCATCCCGGCTATCTCTTCGTAGTCTCGGAGGAGCAGAGCGCCAATACCGTGGACGGCGAAGTCTGCCGTCTCCAACCCGGCGACACCGTGCGTCTCGCCAAACCTGTCTCCTCGCAAGACGCCAACGCGACCCTCGTAGTCAGCAGCAGTCGCGCCCAGGATTGCCCCGCGCAGACCTCGGTACTGCTGTCGTTGAACGCCATGCAGGACATGTGGAACGACATGCGCGCCCTCATGGAATCCGGCCTCTCGAAGTTGCGCTTCGATCCCGCCAACGGCGGTCTGCCCTCTCCGCCACTGGCTGTAATCTCAGCGCCCCTGCAGCAAGGCGTCCCCAGGGATCTGGCTACCCCCGACCCCGACGCCCGTGTCCTGCTCGACGCGCAACAGAACGTAGCCGCCGGTAAGGAGATGGAGATGGAGGCTGATATCGCAAGCAGCCCACAGTAGCGCCATGTCGCTGGCAGATGCTGAAACATCGCCGAGCATTCCCAATGTTATGATGGGGCTTCATTTTTCATCATGGCAGAGGGATTCTGTGGCTTCGACACCAGGA
>Ga0302312_10001269_pt1 | contig 15630 bp, 16 predicted proteins | sample III_Palsa_N2_1_FD_200529 | JGI IMG/M metagenome (GOLD analysis project Ga0302312, IMG submission 200529) | Peat permafrost microbial communities from Stordalen Mire near Abisko, Sweden - III_Palsa_N2_1 | ecosystem: Environmental > Terrestrial > Soil > Palsa > Peat permafrost | place: Sweden... | reverse complement strand
TAAATTAACTATTAACTGATCGATCTAAAATCTGTTAATTAGTATCAAATTTAATTATTCTATTTTTAATATAAAAATTATCTTATAAATTAATATTAAATATTATTTAGATAAAGCGTACATTTACACAGCGAATGTAAAATTGATGTGAATAGTGGGAAATGTTTTTTATTTGCTTTAAGTAATTTTAATTTTGTAGTATATTTCACTTACTAATTACAGAAATATTGACCCATGCTCAACCGGATATTCAGGCAGATATTGAAGCTATAAGCAATATCTCCATAGTACCCAAGCTATTGGAGGTTGTTTGCCATACTACCGGTATGGGTTTTGCCGCTATAGCCAGGGTTACCGATGAAAAATGGGTTACCTGCAGCGTACGCGATGAAATTTTATTCGGGCTTACACCCGGCGATGAATTAAAGCTGGAAACCACTATATGCCACGAAATAAGGCAAAGCGGCGAGGCTGTTGTTATTGATTATGTTGATGAGGATAAAGACTTCTACAACCATCATACCCCGGCAATGTATGGCTTTCAAAGTTATATTTCGGTGCCCATATTTCGGCGGAACGGAACATTTTTTGGCACTTTATGCGCGATAGATCCTAAACCTGCCCGGCTAAAAAACCCGGAGACAATAGGGATGTTCACCTTATTTGCCGATCTCATCTCGTTTCATTTAAATGCTATTGAGCAACTGGCTGTTACCGAGAATAAATTGAAGCAAGAGCGCCAGGTAGCCAAGTTGCGCGAACAATTTATAGCCATACTGGGCCACGACCTGCGCAACCCTGTTGGCGCTATATTAAACAGCGCGCAATTGCTTAAACGCATGCCGCTTGATGATCGCGGTTTGCGTGTGGCCAACATCATCCAGAATTCATCGTACCGGATGAATGCTTTGATAGAAAACATGCTTGATTTTGCCAGCGGACGCCTTGGAGGTGGTATAAGCCTGAATGTGCAGTTAGATACCCAACTGGAATTAACGCTTGACCAGGTTATAGCCGAACTGCACCTTTTATGGCCCGAAAGGCTCATCGAAACCAATTTCGCGCTAACCGAACCTGTAAATTGCGATAACAAACGTATAGCGCAGCTTTTCTCCAATATATTAGGTAACGCGTTTACACACGGCAACGCTAATGCCCCGGTAAAAATAGAAGCCATAAGCGCTAACGGCGAATTTACGCTGTCGGTTGCTAATGCGGGCGAGCAAATATCAGATACGGCTATGGCGTTATTGTTTCAGCCGTTTTCGCGCGGCGAGGCTAAGCCGGGGCAGGAAGGTTTGGGCCTGGGCCTGTATATCGCCTCCGAAATTGCAGGCGCGCACAACGGCGTTATTGATGTGGCCTCAACAGCTCATGAAACCCGCTTTACCTTGCGCATGCCCTCCAATTAAGCCGGTGCAATTTCTTTCCTGGTTATTTTTTTAGTAAATTCACTTTAAAGTAGCGCCCCGGTTAAATTAAGTACTCAAAATAAACATTTATTTTTTTGCCCGAAGCATACTTATAGCTTTTATATTTACGCTTAAACCTCACTGAAAATGAAATTTATAAAATTATTACTGCTGCTGCTTGTTTTTACCCTTGCTAAAAACACTTATGCGCAGCAAAATGACCATCTGAACCTATCTCCACAATACCCCGAAGCAGGCAAAACCATAGCTATAACCTATGATGCCGCCGGAACAAGCCTCAGCGGGAAAAGCGTTGTAACCGCCAAGATCTATTATATCGACAATAAAAATTTCCCGGTCGATACCCTCAACCTTACCGCTAATGGAACAGTATGGAGCGGTAATATAACTGTTCTGGATTCTGCAAAAGCATTCGTTGTAAAAATGGTAAGCGATACCTCGGTTGATAATAATAACGGCAAGGGATATATTTACCTGGTTTATAATGATGGTAAACCCATCCCCGGCGCTTATGCTGCCAATGCTTCCATATACCAGTTTTACAGCACGCTGGGTATAAACTCCAATAAGGATGCGATAACGGCCGATAGCCAAAAGGAATATGAATTATATCCCGAAAGCGGTAAGGCCTACAAAATTACCTATTATTCGCTCCTTGCGCGCTCGCATAACGCGGCAAACCTGGTGATTGTTAACAAGGTTATTGATTCCTTGCTTGGTACAGCGAACGAAAAGGATATGTTATCAGCCATCCGCTTATACCAGGCATCAGGCAAAAACGCGAAGTCTGATTCATTAATTGCCATTGGCAAGGCTAAATATCCCGGCGGCGATATTGCCCGGTACAATCAGGAAAATAGTTATTTTGAAGCGAAAACCCTGGCACAAAAGGATTCGGTATACCAGTTATACAGTAAAAATCCGCTGGCGGTAAGCGTAATTACCAATTATATGGTAACGCAGCTAACCACAGGCTATTTAAAGGCCGCGAATTTTAATCAGTATAATAAATACAAAAGCCTGATGAAAGATACCACGGTTTTAGCGGCCTCTTTTAATGATATTGCCTACAACTGGGCGCAGGCAGGGCAGTATCTGCCTCAATCTGAAATATTATCGAAGGAATCGCTGGATATGCTAATCGCTCAAATAAATCATCCGGCATCAAAAATGTTCAGAACGGCTGATGAAATAAAAGCCGCCGATATGCAGAGCTATGATTATTATGCAGATACTTATTCGCTGATATTATATAAGGAAGGGAAATTTGCAGATGCATTGAAAGTACAAACACCGGTTTGGGAAAGAAATAAGCTCGACCCGGATATTGGCGAGCATTACGCGCTGATATTGATGGCAACAAACGATGATGCCGGCGCTACCAATATAATTGAAACCATTATAAAGGCCGGCAAGGGCACCGATGCTTTAAACGCCGACCTGAAAAAATGCTATATACAAAAAAATGGCAGCGATAAAGGTTTCGTGCCTTATATGGCTACTTTGGATTCGCTTGCAAAACAGCAGGCTGTGGCTAACCTCATCAACATACCTGCACCGGGCTTTACACTAAAGGATCTGGACGGCAAACCGGTTTCACTCGCAAGCCTTAAAGGGAAAACAGTTATAGTTGATTTTTGGGCCACCTGGTGCGGCCCCTGCAAAGCATCAATGCCGGGTATGCAGATGGCGGTAAACAAGTATAAGGACGACCCTAACGTAAAGTTTTTATTTGTAGATACCTGGGAAAACGGCGACGATTATGTGCCCGGCGTTAAAAAGTTCATAAGCGATAACAAATACCCCTTCCATGTGCTGCTTGATGATAAGGATGCTGATGGCAAACAAGGAAAAATAGTAGAAGCTTATAAAGTGGAAGGCATACCAACTAAATTTATTATCGACAAAAACGGTAATATCCGTTTTAAATATGTTGGCTACGACGGTACGCCCGAAGCCCTGGTTACCGAAGTGAGTAATGTTATAGAAATGGTAAGATAAAACAATATACTCCATACGCATCAAATAAAAAGGGTGAGCATTTGAATAAAGCTCACCCTTTTTTATAATCAACAGTAATGTTTAGTTGTTTGGTGGGTCGGTTGGTACACCTACAACTTTGTATGCTCTTTCGTTATTATTATCAACGGTTGCCTTAAAGTATATATCCTCAGGCGATACGAACAGATGTTCGCCGTTAACAGTTACACCCCTGCTATTAGCAGGCAAGTGCGGAACAATATCGCCAATGTGAACCTGTATGCCTGCACCATTATCGGCTGGGGCGCTGCTTTGGTCTGCCGGAGCAGGTGCGTTGTCCTGGCCCTGGTCATAGTTGCCACCATTTGCAGGAGCGGGGGCGTTACCCTGATCGCCACCGCCATCGGTGTTTAATTCACCATCTTTACCGGCAATCTGGTAAGCTAATGAGCCATCGTCCTTAGTAATGGCTACATAATAAACGCCATCTAATTCGTAATACTGCTGGCCATTTATCACAATTGATTGCGCGTTTGATGGCAGTGTATTAATTTGTGCACCTACAGGTGGTTCAACTACAGTGTATTGATCGTTGTTGTACTGGTAGTAAAAACCATTGCTATAATAGTACTGGTAATCGCCAAAATAGAACGGATAATATCCGTAAGGTAAAAATCCTAAGCTAAAACCAAGGCGCGGAAAATATAAGCTACCGTAAAAACCACTGTGGTAATAAAAACCACCGTAACCAAAACGGCCACCGTATCCGTAACCACGGTAAGCAAAACCGCCTCTGTAGCCACCTCTGTTGGCATAGCCCCCACGATAAGCACCGCCTCTGTTGGCGTAGCCACCACGGTAAGCACCGCCTCTGTAAGCATTTACCCCAGCACGGCCGTAACCAACATTTGGCCTGCCGGCATAACTACGGCCCGCAGCAGATGGACGTGCCGCATAACTGTGGCCTGCGCTTGAATAACTACGGCCGGCACTGGAATAGCTACGGCCTCCGCCTGAATAACTATGACCACCGCCACCACTGTAATGGCCGCCACCGCCGCCACCAGAATGACCACCACCGCCACCGCCTCTATGCTGTGCATTGGCGGGAATAGCTAAAAACAAGCATAAAAGCCCGCTTATGCTAAGAAATACTAAATTTTTATATGCCCTTTTCATGATTTGTAAAATTAACCAGCTATTTGTGCCGGTATAGTTCATAGACAGTTTAAAATGTAAAAGGTTTAATAAGTTAAACCAATAAAATATATAACTACAAATACAGCGCCAGTTTTAATGTTAATATATATTCTTCATCATTCAACATAATGGCTCAAGCGGTGTTATACTAAAATATGCGATGCTAATATAAGCAGCAGCAAGTTTATTTATACAATGGACGCTACCACATTATACCCCTTATTTTTTAAACCCATATATCAATACCGCCTTTGGGGCGGCCGCCGTTTAAAAACCCTGCTTACCCAACCACTGCCCGAAGGCCCGGTTGGCGAAGCCTGGATATTAAGCGATCGCGACGACCATGCCAGCGTAGTAACCGCCGGTTTGTTTGAGGGGTATACCCTAACGCAATTGTTTGAGCAATATCCTGAAAATATAATGGGCAGGCTGGCTGATGAGTTCGACCGCTTTCCCTTATTGCTGAAATTTTTGGACGCTAAGGAAGTATTATCGGTACAGGTGCATCCTTCCGACGATCAGAAGGAATATATCCCCAAAGGCGATACCGGCAAAACCGAAGCCTGGGTGGTACTGGAAACCGGTAGCAAAAGCCTTATTTATTCCGGTTTAACGCCCGGTACCAATGCCGATACCCTGCGCAAAGCCCTTGCCGAACACAAGGTTGCTGATTATGTACACAGTTTTACCCCCAAGGTTGGCGATGCTGTTTTTATACACTCTGGCACGGTGCATACCCTGGCCGATGTGGTTGTTTTTGAGGTGCAGGAAAACAGCGATACCACTTACCGTTTATATGATTGGGATCGCACCGATGCGAAGACCGGTAAACCGCGCGATTTGCAGGTGGATAAAGCTATTGCCTGTATCGATTTTAACATAACCAATGTAGGGCCCGTAAAACCCCTTGATGAAATTACCGGCGATGTTACCCGCGAAAAATTGTTCGATAATGAGCATTTTATATTGTGGCGTATGAATACCGGATCAGCTTTTACCGTTGGTGCCGAAGACATGCCCCGCATATTGGTTTGTGTAGATGGCAAAGGCGAACTTGATTACGGGGAAACCATGTACCCCATAAAAAAGGGCGATGTGGTTTTGCTGCCTGCGGCTATAGGCATGATCAGTTGCAACCCCAGCGGGAAAATAAACCTGCTCGAAATTGCCATACCCGAAACAAATAATTAAAATTTTTATTTTTTATCCCAATGGATAAAATTCGTTTACTATGAAAAAACTAATTGTATTCGACCTCGACGGCACACTTGCCGAAAGCAAGGCATCGCTGGATGCGGAAATGGCTAAACTTTTCAGCAAATTGATCGATACCGTAAAAGTGTCCATTATATCGGGCGGCGATTGGCCGCAGTTTGAAAAGCAAGTGCTATCAAACCTGACCGAAGAAAAGCATCTCAAAAACCTGTCGATACTGCCAACTTGCGGTACCAAGTTCTATCAATATAAAAAAGGAAGCTGGAAAAAACTTTATTCCGAAGATTTTACGGATGAGGAGAAGAAGAAGATCATTGATTCATTAAATGAGGCCATAAAGCAATCAAAAACCAAAGTTGATAAAACCTGGGGCGAGCAAATTGAGGACAGGGGAAGCCAGATCACCTTTTCGGCCTTAGGGCAGGCCGCGCCGCTGGATGAAAAGAAATTATGGGACCCGAAATTTGTTAAACGCAAAAAGATAAAGGCGATATTGGATAAGCTCATTCCCGAATTTTCGGTGCAGATGGGTGGAGCTACTTCTATCGATGTTACCAAACCCGGTATTGATAAGGCTTACGGCATCAACAAACTGAAAGAAGTGCTGGATATAAAAATAAGCCAGATGATATTTATTGGCGATGCCCTGTTTGATGGTGGAAACGATCACCCGGCGCGTAAAACCGGTGTAGATTGTATACAGGTGCGCGATCCGGACGAAACCAAACGCGTTATTGAAGCCATTATAAGCTGCCTGGGTGGTAAACTGGGTAAAAAGATACATAAGGAGAAAAGCAATGGGTGAGTTTAAATTGCAGCGTTTAGGCATACTGATGGAGCCTGAACCTGGCAATGATATGGAAGCTGCGGGCGTGCTGAATCCCGGCGCTGTTCGCGGGCCGGATGGGCACATGTATATTTTCCCGCGTATGGTGGCTAAGGGCAATTATTCGCGCATAGGCATAGCCAGGGTGGTTTATAATGATGCCGGTGATCCTACCGGTGTTGAACGCCTCGGCATAGTGCTGGAGCCTGAGATGGACTATGAAAAGCGCCCTGATGGCGGTGGCGGCTGCGAGGATCCGAGGGTTACGTATCTGGAAACTGTAAAGCACTACGTAATGTCATACGTAGCATTTTCTCCTGATGGGCCACGGGTGGCTTTAGCCAGGTCGTATGACCTTTTTCATTGGGAAAGGATAGGGCTGGCGAAATTTACACCGTACAAAAACGTACATTTTGATGGCGTTGATAACAAAGATTCCTGCATTTTTCCATTGGTGATACCAAATCCAAGCGGTCATCCGGAACTTGCCATATTACACCGGCCTTTATTCCCCGGTACACGACCGGAGGATATTGTAAAATTATCCGATCAGCGCGAGATCGACAATCATAAAGAAAGTATCTGGATATCCTATTGCCCATTGAATACAGGGACCCTTAAAGTTGTTGATAACGGAAAATTTACCTCCCACCATCACCTGGCAGTGCCTGTGGCCGACTGGGAAAAACTGAAGATAGGCTGTGGTACGCCACCGGTTTTAACCAAACACGGCTGGATGATCATTTATCACGGTGTTAGCGAAGTGAAAATAACTGATAGCCCTAAGGCGCAGCTGTGTTATTCGGCAGGGGTGATGATATTGTCAAAGGATGATCCAACCAAAATATTATACCGCTCTGCCGAACCGATCATGAAGCCTGAACTGCCCGAAGAACGCGTGGGCCTGATAGCTGATGTGGTTTTCCCCACGGGTATTGATTGCCGGCACGATTTGGGTACGCCCAACAGGTTTGATATATATTATGGCATGGCCGATGACCGCATTGGCGTAGCGCGGCTTGATATTCCGGATGAACTTCCTTCCAGTTAAAACAGGAAATAACGGGTTACCCGGTAGCAGGCATAAGTGATAATGGGCGATGCCAGAATATCGATAGTATAATGGATATGCTGTATCAGCAGCAGAATGGCTACCGCTATAATGGCTACAAAGCCTATTCTTTTGTCCCACTTTTTCTCCAGGCACAAAAATGTCAGCGTCATGGTGGCTATATGGCCCGAAAAGAATAAGTCTTTAGTGATCATGGCTTGCCCGTAGAAAACGCCCGTCAACGGGTCGGCTAAAGGTATGAGGCCAACGGGTGGATTAAGCACAACAAAGGTAATGGCTAACATGCGCGCCAGGCAAACCAATGCAAGCGACCACGCATAAAGGATGTATATATCGGGTTTATATAGCGCCCTGTATAATATCAGCAGGCCCATGCCCCATATTATAATAAATATAAGCACCGAAACATTGTGCGGTGGTATTTGCGCCAACACCCAATCGTGTAGTACGGGCCCCTGTCGCCTTTCAATATGCTTAAAAAACAGTGGAAGAAAAGCAATAATGCCGAAAATGAAAACAGAACCGGTTATCAGCTTTATCCGTTGCGACGAGATGCTAATTGCTTCGGCCCAGCTTCGTTTTATTGAAAGAGTAACTTTTTCGCTCACTATTAACTTAGATTAAACCATAGAGGGCGCAAAAATAAGATTTGAATTGGGATATTTCATAATTGTTAAACGAAAATTAAATAATCAAAAAGTAAAAATGATAATTTATTAAATGCAACAATATTGCATTTGTTTATATTTGCGGAATGGAATCTGCAAAATTCACTACAAAACTTGATAATATAGGCATAACGGCATCTACATTATGTGCCATACACTGTGCAATAGTGCCATTGATATTCACCAGTTTACCATTATTAGGTTTAGGGTTTTTAGCCAATCCCCGGGTGGAATGGAGCATGATAATTTTGGCGCTCATAATTGGCGTGTCATCCATTAGTTTGTCCTATTTTCGCAGCCATCGCCGTTTGATGCCCTTGTTTTTGTTGTTTACCGGGTTTATAATTATTATAGCGGGGCACTTATTAATTACCGGTTGGATTGAATCAATTATTGTACCTTTAGGTGGACTAACCATAGCGGCGGCTCATTTTGTGAATTATAAATATGTGGGCGCTTGCAAAACCTGTGATCATGCGGATCGCCAGCATTAAACTGAACATAAAAAAAATGACAGTTATACCCAATAACGGATTTGAGCATTTGCTTGATGAACATCACCTGAAAAAAACCGGCCCGCGGTTGCGGGTGTTATCCATGATGGCCGCGAAGAACACGGCCACATCCCAACCCGACCTGGAAAACCTGATGAATGATGTTGACCGTGTTACCCTTTACCGCATATTAAACGTGTTCGAAGAAAAGGGTATTATTCATAAGGTATTCGATTTGAACGGCACCGCCAATTACGCTATATGCACCTCCAACTGCCAGGAACATCATCACCATGATGAGCACCTGCATTTTAATTGTACCCGCTGTAATAACGTATATTGCTTAAATGATTTAAATTTGCCCGCGTTTAATTTGCCTGCCGGTTTTAAGGTTGATGGTTTTACAATGTATGCATCGGGCCTTTGCCCTAAATGCAGCGAAAAATAAAGTTGGAAATAATATAACTATAATGCCTTATAATGGTTGTTACCTAAATTTGCCGGCAACACGCCTGCACCATGTATAATTTGTTTAATGAGAAATAATATAAAAGGATTATCGGCGGTTATCGGCTTGTTTTTGTGCTGTTGCCCCATTTTAGTCTCCTTAGCTCAGCAGCCCGATACCTCGGGCGATAAGCCCTTCAGAGTACGTACCATAGTAATTGATGCCGGCCATGGCGGCAAGGATCCTGGTGCCCGTGGTTCCTATTCGGTAGAGAAAAATGTGGCGCTGGCCATAGCTAAAAAATTACGCGCAGCTATTGAAGATCAAATGCCATCCATAAAAGTAGTGATGACCCGCGACGACAATACCTTCATACCCTTGAACCACCGCTCCGAAATTGCCAACGATATTCATGCCAACCTGTTCATATCCATCCACTGTAACTCCTCGCCCGAGGGTACGGCCAGCATGGCGCATAAGCAAAAAGGCGTAATGGTGCTGGTTTACGGTTTCCACCGCAAAGGTGAGCAGTTGGAGGCCCTGCGCGAAAACTCATCTATTTACCAGGAAAAGAACTACAAGGAAACTTATGAAAGCTACGATGAAACCGACCCGGCTAACCAGATAGTGCTGAACGCCTACATGCAAAAATACCGCAAGCAAAGCATCCTTTTCGGCGATTTGCTGATGCAGCAGTTCCGCGCCACCGGCGACCGCGAGGTTTTGGGCGTAAAAGAGCAGGGCGTATTGGTTTTGGCCCACAGCGGCATGCCTGCGGTGCTGATTGAAACCGGTTTTATCAATAACCCATCCGAAGAAGACTACCTGAACTCCGAAAGCGGCCAAAATGAAATTGTAAGCTCCATAATAAAAGCCATAGCCGAATACCGGCACGAAGAAGACAGTAAATAAGATGTTCGCGGTGTTCGTTTTATGGCGGATACTCCAACTGGTTTAAGAGTTCACCGAAGCGCTCTTAAATCCAATAAGAAAGGTAGGACTCCGTCCGGCTCAATCACCACAATTATTTTTAGCTAAACAGTTGGCCATGCCAATCAAGTTCCCCCTTCAGGGGGTTACAGTTCAAACGCCAATTGCTTAGCCCTGCCGCCAACCACCTCATCCCCGCCAATATAATAAACCGCCGTTTCCTCAAACCGCGATGCCACGATGATCTCGGTACCACCCGCCTGGGCGTTAAACAACTCGTACACCAATTGCGGACTATTATTATTCTTAGATAAATGCGCCAGCAGTAAATGACTCATAAAAGCAGGGCGGTGGGTTATAAAAAGTTCCAGCGCCTGTTTGTTCGATAGGTGGCCATTATCGCCGCTGATGCGTTTTTTAAGGTAAAAAGGGTAGGCGCTGCTGTTGAGCATATCGTCGTCATAATTAGCCTCTAAAAACGCGGCGTGGCATTTTTTAAAATTGGCTATAAGATGCTCGCAGGCCATGCCTATGTCGGTAAAAACGCCCACGGTAATATCGCGGCAGCTAATTATGAAGCTATGCGGCTCCGATGCATCATGAAATTTAGGGAAGGCGGTAACGGTAAGCCCGCCGATGGTTACCGGCTGGTAGGCAATAAAATGGATGAACTGGTATTCATCTGCGTTTAAACGCAGGTGCGGCAGCGTTGCAGGCGTTATATACACCGGCAAACTGTACTTTTTTGCCAGTACCGGTATGCCGCTGATATGGTCGGAATGCTCGTGCGATATAAAAATGGCCTTAACCTTGTTAATGGATAGTCCCAGCCTTTTCATGCGCTTTTCGGTTTCGCGGCAGCTGATGCCGGCATCAATCAACACCGCTTCGTGCTCATTACCAACATAATAGCAGTTTCCGTTGCTTCCCGAATTTAATGAGGTGATAAATAGCGCCATACCAGCTACAAATTAACCGGTTTTAAATCAAAAATTACTGATGTAGGAAAGAATTTTTAGGTAAATGAGAGTGCTGAAATTTATGCCTGCTATCTGTTTTATTGCATTCACCCTCCTTCCCGCAAAGTGGAAGGGAGGGTCGACCAGCGGCTTAGCGCAGTCGGGGTGGGTAAACGGAGCGCGTTAATTATCAAACATTCATTTTAAAAAAAAACCGTGCTCAAAAAACTTAAAATTTCAATACAAAACTGATACTTATATTTGGCGCATGGATTCACCAAAAACTTTACCCGTATTGGATGCCCCCGAGCTGCGCGTGCTGGGCGTATTAATGGAAAAAAGCAAAACCACGCCCGATTATTACCCCATGACGGTTAACAGCCTGGTAGCCGCCTGCAACCAGAAAACCAGCCGCAAACCCGTGGTGCAATATGACGAGGAAACCGTTGTTTTTGCCCTAAACACACTCAAAAGGCGCGGACTCATATCCACCGCTACCGGCGGCTCCGACCGATCGGTAAAATACAAGCACAATTTTGCCATTGTTTTCCCGGTTATCCCCTCAGAAGTAGCGCTCATCTGCCTGCTGATGCTGCGCGGCCCGCAAACACCCGGCGAACTGAACACCAACTCCGGCAGGTTATATGAGTTTGAATCGATAGAAGAAGTGCAGGAAGTGCTGGAACGATTGGCAACAGCCGAACCACCATACCTGTTGCAATTGCCCCGCAGGGCCGGTCAAAAGGAAGTGCGTTACGCCCACCTGCTTTCGGGCACACCCGATATTACCGAAGATTACGATGAGCCGCAAGCCGGCGGCAGGTCATCCGGCGAACTCGAGGCCCGCGTAAGCAAACTGGAGCAGGAATTAGCCGCCCTAAAGGAAGCCTTTGATAATTTGATGAAGGAATTGATGTAAGGGTCAAAAATTCGCCAGTTAAGCAAATCAGAGGCATAGCCTCGGCCAATATTGTAGCAACGGATTTCAATGCGTTGAAAAAAAAATGAAGAATAATTAACAGAACCGTAGGTTCGGCACATACAAACCGGATGCAAAATGGCAAATACCTATCATCAAATTTATCCGTAAACAGTTTTTGCTGTTAAATATCGTGAAGCAACAATTGAAAAAGAATGGAGATCTCAATTTTTTGCGGTGATAGGTAATCTGATCAACGAAAATAGTTGTAAAAACATTATTGTAAACGGAATGGACGATCATGTACACTGCTTTTTCGGCTTAAAGCCTACCATTGCTGTAGCTGAACTGATGAAAACGGTAAAAGCAAAATCATCCAAATATATAAATGATCATAATTTAACATCGCAACGCTTCGAATGGCAGGAGGGGTATGAGGTGTTTTCATACAGCCAATCACAAATTGATAAAGTTTATAAGTACATCCAGAACCAGGAAGAACATCACAAAAAGCAAACATTTAAAAATGAATACCTGGATTTTTTAGAGAAGTTTAAAATAGCTTATGATGAACAATATATTTTTCAGGATATGATATAAATATGGGTGGTGCCTATGGCACTCTGATTAGGGTTGCTTGCATTTCAACGGGTTGAAACCCGTTGCTACAATATTGTTCGAGCCTAAGGCTCTTTAAAAACAGAGCCACTCACCATTCACCACTCACTAATTCGCTCAATCAATAATTCAATAATTCAACAATCCACCTCACGCTCCCGGCGGCGAAAATATAAAATGGGTAACCAGTTTATCCAGTATCACCAGCGATGCTATTACCAGCGCTATACCCGCTATCTCGTTAAGGCGGTGTATCAGCTTAACCGATATTCTGGCGCGTAATTTATCGGCATAAAAGGCCTTGGTGGTATCCATCCCAAACTGAACGATGAGGATGGTTAAAAACATAATGGCAATATCAAGCGAGCGGTGCGCCGCCCCAACCCTAAAGATGGTACTGGCCGCGGTAATTACCGTAACCCAGTGAAAAAGCAGGCTGGGGTTAAAAATGCACATTAAAAACCCTTTTAAAAAATACCCGGCGCGGTCGATGCCCGATGGAACCATGTTTTTATAATTAACCTCGGCCTTTTTAAAAAAGTAATAAACGCCAACGGTAAACAAAATGGCGCTGCCAACAACGCCGGCAATGGTCTTTTCGTGCTCCGTAATATCAATATACTGCGATCCGTATAAAATGCCGCCTACAAAAACTATATCGCTGCAAACCACACCCAGCGCCAGGGCAACCCCGGCATGAAAACCGTTTGCGATGCTTGTTTTAATAAGAGCGAAAAAAACAGGGCCCGTTAGAAATGTCAATAATAATCCAAATCCAATTCCCGAAATAACAGCTTCTATCATGAATTATAGGTTCAGTTTTGAACAATGCGAATATGCGATTTTTATCTCTTAAACAAAGAAAGTTAATATTAGCTGATTATTAATTTAAAAAAACTATACCATAAATTATAAAAATTAAATTATGTTAGTAGCCTAATTCAATTTTGCATAACCAAAAATAAACCATGGAACAAGACAAATCAAAAAGTTATGGCTCGGCGCTCTACACGCTGATCACCGTATTTTTCTTCTGGGGCTTTTCTGCCGCGTCAAACGGAGTTTTTATCCCTTTTTGTAAAGCACACTTTCATTTAAGCCAGTTCGAATCACAATTGATCGATTATACCTTTTACGGAGGGTATTTTATAGGCTCATTAATATTATACTATGCTTCGGAAATAAGCAAGGTTGATATTATGAACAAGCTGGGCTACAAGAATGGTATTATATACGGCCTTGTATTATCGGCCATAGGTGCTTTATTAATGATACCTGCAGTAAATTCAGGTTCGTTCCTGTTCATTTTGGGTTCGTTTTTTGTTATTGCATTAGGCTTTTCACTACAGCAAACTGCGGCCAACCCATTTGTGGTGGCGCTGGGTACGCCTGAAACTGGTGGAAACCGTTTGAATTTTGCAGGCGGTGTAAACAACCTGGGTACATTGCTGGGGCCTGCCGCCATCAGTATCATATTGTTCGGCAGCGCGAGCAAGCAATTACCAGCCGACGAGGTAAAAATATCATCAATAAATGATGCCTACATTATACTGGCCTGTTTGTTTATTGCAGTAGCTATCTTCTTTTGGGTATCGAAACTGCCAAAGGTTACTTCTGATGAAAAATTTGAATCGAGCAAAAAAACCATATTGCCATTGTTTGTAATATTCATCGGTTTTTGTTTGGTGTTTGTAGCTAAGCCATCATCTGCGGCTACCGGTATTCCTGAAGCTTATTTTGTATATGCATCGCTGGCAATAATTTTAATAACCTTGTTTGTTGCCCTGGCTGCATCAAGCAAAAGTAAAGAGGGTTGGGGGGCCATGCACTACCCGCAGCTTATTTTTGGTATGATAGCCATATTTACCTATGTGGGTGTGGAAGTTACCATACAAAGCAATATGGGTTCCTTATTAAAAACACCTGAATTTGGCGGCTATGCCACATCAAAAATTGCACCTTTTATTTCGTTGTACTGGGGCAGCTTGATGATAGGCCGGTGGACCGGTGCCATAGGTGCTTTCAATTTAAAGAAAATGACAAAAAATGTGCTAACCATTGTTGTGCCTTTTGTTGCATTTGGCGTAGTGCTGTTGGTTAACCGTTTTTTAAACGGGCAGGATGTATCAGGTTTCTACATATATGCTTTGTGCATTGTTGTATTAATAGTAGGCTTCTTTATTGGTAACTATAAGCCTGTACGTACACTAATCATATTTGGCTTGTTAGGCGTAGGAACTATTATATTGGGGTTATTTACTACAGGTAATGTTGGCCTGTTTGCTATAATTAGCGGCGGTTTATGCTGCTCTATCATGTGGCCTTCAATTTTCTCATTAGCAATTGCAGGCTTAGGCAAATACACCGGCCAGGGTTCATCATTATTAATTATGATGATACTGGGCGGCTCTATCATCCCGCCGATACAAGGCGTGCTGGCAGATGGTTCGCAACATGCCATCAGCGGTATGAGCGGTATCCACTTATCCTACATTGTGCCGGTTATCGGCTTTGCTTACCTGGCATTTTTTGCCTGGAAGGCCGGCTCTGTGTTAAAGAAACAAGGTATCGATATTGACAATATGGAAGCCTCCGGCGGGCATTAATTTTTAATCGTTCATTAGTTCAGTGGTTCATTAGTTCATTGGTAAAACAAAAGCCAATGCATTGGTGAACCACTTTTTTATAGCATTAAGCACAGAATTACACCAATGAACTAATGAACCAGTGAACCAATAAAAAAATAAATGAAACCCACCTTCGATCATATTTTCATGAACCTGGCATCGGACCTGGCGCTGCGCTCACACTGCATTAAGGCGCAGGTAGGAGCGGTGCTGGCGCGAGATACACGGATCATATCCATAG
>Ga0302312_10001264_pt1 | contig 15691 bp, 10 predicted proteins | sample III_Palsa_N2_1_FD_200529 | JGI IMG/M metagenome (GOLD analysis project Ga0302312, IMG submission 200529) | Peat permafrost microbial communities from Stordalen Mire near Abisko, Sweden - III_Palsa_N2_1 | ecosystem: Environmental > Terrestrial > Soil > Palsa > Peat permafrost | place: Sweden... | reverse complement strand
GACGATGATCATTCTGTTGTTTTTTAAATTTCAAGTGATCATCGCACATGAATACGATCAAGGCAAAAAGAGAAGATGCATTTGCCTCGACAAGTCCTAAATTAAGTGCGGCCCAGTGAGCAGTCCTGTCTCTGTTTAATTCATATTGAGTGCACCTCGAATGATATGTATCGCGAACACTAGAATGGACACCTAGTTTTTTATCGTATGGTCCTATGTATTTTCCAGATGCAAAGATGATAGACGAGCATGCGTCAAATTCAGACTTTTTAAAATTGCACCACAATGATTCAATCATCGACAGCCCGCTTGGTGAGAACGACAAAGAGTTTATACGTTTGTGCCTGCAAATAAAGACTGACAGTTTTATACAAAAATCGACCACCTTCTTATTCTTCTGCGTTTCCGGGTGAACGTTCTCCATGATATGCAAGATAATGTTGGAATTTCCAAGTCCTGTGTGCCTCTCGATGTTAAAATCAGGAGAATAAATAAACCGTCTGATCATGTAAGAAACTACATAAAATTTGCGAGAGTCGCTCCAGTGTATCAGTGGTAAAATTCGTCCTGTCAAAATAGTCATGGCGCATCTCAATATAATAATACCATTTGGCATCACCACTTTCTCTGAAGGAAAATTGACATCAAAGTTTTTCGCAGACTTCAATAGATCATAGGCTTCTTGAAGTTGTTGCGTGTCCACTAGATTTCTAAACACGACCTCCTGTGGTACCACTTCCAAAGCCTGTCTTTCGGCAAGAGTTAACAAGACAGGTTTTAGCGACATGTCTTTTTCCGTCTTTTGTAACAAAAAATGTGAAGAAGAAGAAGAAAAGGAAAAGAGAGATAGAGAGATAGAGAGGAAGTTTTTTTTTCACTTTGTGTTTTTATTGACTCTTTTTATATTTTTGGAACAGAGAAAAAAAATAAACAAGGCATGTGTGTACAAATTTTACGTTGTTGTTGTCATGATTTAGAAAAAAAAGATGTTCATTTTTATGCATACTTTGATGTTTCAGCGAATGTGGCCATTTCCATATCACGCTGTGACACAAAATGAGTTTCTGTTACATTCATGGCATCATTACACAGACGCATCTGAAGTTCCAAAGGAAATCTCTTTACAAGAGAAATAAATGAGGATAATCCAGAAACGGTACTATCTTCACAGACAGCCAATTGTTCAGTGTCGACCAGTCGCACAGCAGTCAATAAAGTAGCTGCATTTGCACGTTTGTATGTTCCTAACTTTAATCTAGACTTGTGTGTCTCAGAATTTGGTCGCAGTAAATACAATTTCAGCCTTTGTTCGAATTTTTCGTTTTTGTGTTCTCTTGCATATTCCATCGGTGTTGTGTAAGAATCCGACCTGAGGATCGTCTTGAAATCGTTGGAATATCTCACGGTGCGACATCTGTTTCTCACATTAAACAATCTTCCAGTTGCAATCGCTATATCTAGGATGTCAAGGCCGACGTTGATATTACCGGCAATCATATGAAAATGTGGGATCATGGTATTGTGAAGTTGCTCCGTGAATGTATGCATGACAGTTTTAGGGTGATTTAACAAAACATTATACACTTCAACTGCCCGCGATTCTGATGATATCAATAGGAATGATAACCAGTGTCTGACTTCATGAAAACTAAATTTTAAGGCTTCTGGCGAATCCAATACCACGGCAACAAGATCAGCTCTGCCAAGTGTTATAAACCTCTCAAGCGGAGACATGACCAATCCATTATGCAGTGTGATGAACGAATTCACATCCCCTCCGTGTTCGTTCAAAAGTGAACAAAGTTCGTTGAAATTTGCTTCGTTCAATGCTCGTTCTATGTCATAATCAAAAGGGATGATTATCCTGTGTCTGTTGTCGAGATCATTGTTTTGTTCTTCCATGTCGTGTTTTTTTCCCTGTAAGAAAGAAAGAAGAAGAAAAAAAATGATCCTGTGATGAACAGAGGTTGGCAAGTAAAAAAAGAAGAAAAAAAAAGAAAGAGTAAGATTGTATTTTTTTTTTAAAAAAAAATTATCTTTCCATTTTATTGCAAAGACAAGAAAAACAGAAAAAGAAGAAAAATGTGACTGGACACGATAAAAATAGATTTTTGTGTTGTTGTTGTCGTCATCATCGATTTTCGCGAACATCCTCAACCCTGCAATCACTCAGTCGTGAAAAAGCAGCAGACTTTGTGTTATCTTCGTCATAAGAAGGCGGTTGTTGTGGTTGTTGTGGTTGTGGTTGTGAGTTTTTCACAGTGAGACGAAACACACAATCCGCTCCCTTGTTCACCCCATCAAAGGGTCCATAAAAAATAACACGATCGCCAATGTTGACACCACTGAACGAGTACATAAAGTTGCAATCATTTCCTCTGTTGACACCTTTGAATGGCGTTTGACAAGTGTAATGGTGAATCGAATTAGTCCTCAGTGCACTGTCATTCATTTTTTCTTGTCGAAAATGAAAGGGTTTTTTTGATAGAAATGAGGAGTGCTTGCTTTTTTCTAAAATAAAATAATTGTTGTGTTGAAATCAGTTGCAAAACAATATCAAAAGAACATCATCACTGGTTTGGGAGAAAAAAAAGATACAAACTTCTTTTCCCCCCTTTCTTTTTTTTTAATCATGACAAGCACTGCAAAAAAGATAACATTTGATGCTGAAAGGTTTTTGCCGATTTTTTCTGATGATGCCAGCAAGTTAAAAAAGATATACAATCATGAAAAACCACAAAGTTTATCTGTCGACGCAGAAGATAATATCTTTGGTTTTTCGCCGTGTATACTGGACAATAAAATTCTTCGGTTGACGGGGACAGAAAACGATGAACATCCAGGCAAAAAACTGACGGGAACTTTTACCACGATGGGACAAATCGATGGTGCATTCAGAATAAATGTGAAGATGTACATGCTCTTTATGGCCAGTGTTGTGAATCACACGGACGACCGCGAAGAAGAAAAGAAAAAAGGTTCTGAAAGGACTACAATGTCGGACTTTATGAATTTTTTGACCAATCTCGATGCATACCTATCACTATTCCCGGATGACAAAAGTCTCGGCAATTTCATTGGAAAAAGTTCATTGGTGGCATTTAACATCCATCGATTTGTTTCTGATTTGAGCGATTTGGGGTTGCTTGGACCCGGTGAATCAAAAATATCGTTTCACTTTGGAAGAAGTGTGTATTCACTTTTAAACAACCAATATTTGGAGCCGTCAATAAGCGAAACCCTAAAAGATGCATCATTCAAGCTACATGTCAACCAACTGGAACTAGAAATTGTCGTTGAAATGATTTATTTTTCAGTTAGTGTTTTCAGACTCTTGATAAAACACGGAGTGAATTCTTTTGATGGTGGTTCCGGACAGAATTTAAAAGAAATCGTTGGAGAATTAAACCAATCTTCGCCGAACAAACAAATGTCATACACCCAGAAAGCATTTTGTGTATTGATGTTCAGTCAATATGCATCTCTTTACAACGCAAAACGGGTGTTGATCACCAAAGATGATGCAAAAACCTTGTGCGACAATATAGGTTTAGGAGACATCTTCAAAAACAACACTCAAATCAACAAAGCAGAGCTAAACACATTGAAAATATTGTCAGCGTGCATGGAATCCCAGTGCAGGTCAGTGACTAAGTAATATCAAACCAAAAAAGTAACGAAAGTGATGTCTATTCTTCATTTTTTTCAAAAAAAAAGAAAATTGAGAGAGTTCTTCTTTTTTCCCTTTTTGTCTTTTCCTTCATCCACATGTCACAAAACCTGTAAAAACCTTGGCTGAGAAATAAAAAAGGAATAGAAAAAGCAGCACGTTCAACACATTCATCATAAACTTTCTTTTTTTTGGTAGTGTGTTGTGAGAATAAAGATATCGAAAAAATGTCAATGGAATATGAAAGGATGTCTCGCGATGATAAAGAATGTTTTGTCAGAGCCTTCACGGATGAGATAACACTATGCAGATTACTTTCTACAAGACAAGAGGATACATTTCTTAAAAAATTCAGAGAACTGAAATCAGAAATAAACGTGAATTTTGTATCTCCGTTTCATTCAAGAAATTGGACCATGCTTCACATAGCATGCAGCAAAGAAATGCCCAAGGCAGCAAGTGAATTGTTAGCTCAAAGTGAGATATTCTATGATTGTTATGATATGATAGGATACACACCTCTTGACGTGTCATTTGAAAAAAAATCAGTCGAGTGTCTTGGCATTTTATTTAAATATGTCATCGCACAACTCAACTTAAAAAATGAAAAAAAACCAAATGCGTTCAGACCAATCAGAAAAAGAAAAAACGAGACACTTGATGATTACAAAGAAAGGTTGGTGGATATGTTCAATTTTTTAAAAAACAACAAAAATAAAAACGATGTTGATGTATGCATCGTTGATTCGCACAACGACGACGAGGAAAATGAAGCAATGGCACGTCCTTTGCAAGAAGGAATACATGATGGATATCCGTGGTACATGTCTGATGACGATGGATTTGAAAATTTTAATGAAAACGTCAACATGCTTTTTGAAAGACCACCTCAATAATATTTTTGTCGCCTTTTTATTTTTTTTGTAAAAAAAAATCCCACAGAGATAAACAAAAAGAAAGAAAAGAAAGATATCAGAAAATAAGAGTCCTGAACAATGTGTTGAGCATGTTCACCCTTTCATCTTCGGTGATGTTGCTATCATCTGTTTCGTGTTTCTGTGATGCTGTTGTATTTTCATTTTTCTTGTTGGTTGTAGTAGAAATCTCATCAGAATCATCACTGGAATCATCTTTAGAAGTTGTAGATGATGATGACGACGAGCGAGGAACATAATACACTTCCCAATTCTTTCCGAAACCAATTCCCATTCCAGGATTTTCTTTGGTGTGATTCCAGATGCATGAAAGCTTCTCAATCATTTGCTTCTCATGAATTTTCGCCTCTTCTCCAGTGCACACAAAGAAAGAAAATACAAACTGATCATCTATGCCAGCAGACTTGAGTTGTTTCCTGTGGATTTTCAATCTCGAAAGCATTGTAGATTTTCCAGTGCACGACTTTCCCACAAAGACTGGGTAGTTCAAAGTGGGGATCCAGAATCCGTTTAGTGATGTATTATGACCGCCTTTGTTATCCGGGATGTACTTTCCTGTCCATTTCTTTCCAGCGTAGTAGATAGCATAAACTCCAAAATTTCCCAACCCTCCAATGTTCTCGATGTTTGAAATTTCATAACACATGGATGTTTGGAGGTAGTCAGACACGCGTTCTGAATCAGAAGAAAATGTCCTTGACATGGTGCCGGCGCTTGATGTTGTGGAAATACTCTTTCTAGTTCTGATGCCAACATGCTTACCGTCAAAGTCAGGATCAACGCAAACGTCAAATAAAAATAGCAAAGATGCTATTTCAGGAATAATGTCACAGGTATTTCTGCAATGACCGCCGCCATTCTCGTAAAATTGATAAATAATATCATCATTGCTCTCTTCCACATCAATGTTTCTGTATGACACTGTGATGCGATTGCATTTCTCGTTTGGAATGCTGTGTATTTCTTTCTCGTAAAGAATTCGCTTGTGTGTGGTGGTCTTTCCAGGAGGATAAACAGCTATCAAAGTCTTCTGAAGTAGAGTGTGAACAGCTTGTAAGTTGCTTTTGGAAAACCACTTGCACAGATGTGGCATAAGAGTGTATTTGTTGTCACCCTTTGTCAAACGAGACAGAGCATTATTGGATACACTACTACTGGTGTTGGTATCACTTTCTTGTAGCTGTGAAAGAACTTGTGTGAGAAATGCCGTGTCGCTTTGGTTGCAGATCAATTCCATGTAGGCTGCGTTGAGAGACGGATCATCGGGAAATATCTCGTCTGGCATGGCTCTGACACCAATCGAAATATGTTTGAACATGGCTGGTTTTTTTCTTGCTTGTAATAAAAATAGAACAAGAAGGAAAGATAGAAATTCAAGGTAACGAAGAAAGAAAAAGAAAAGAAAAAAATTTTTAAAAAAAATTAAAAATACACAAGCTCACTCTTTTTTTCTTTTTCTTTCTTCTAAGATGACACAGTTCATTACAATTTCAATGAAATCTGGCGAAACAATGAAAATCACCAGGGAACTTGCGATGATGTTTGCACCAGTGAGATTTTTGATAGATATGTATGGTGAGTGCGAACACGAAGCTATTTGCACCGACATCTCGGATTTAAAAACAGCAAGCAAGATCATTCAGTGGTGCATTCACAATGTTCACATAGAAAAATCCACTGATAATGTGTATACCCCAAACGACTTTGATGAAACTTTACTAAAAGATGCAGATGACACGATGCTTTATGAGATGATGATGAGTGCAAACTTTCTAGAGCTCGAACATCTCATGTGTGCCATATCCTCAAAAATATGCAAACGTTTGAACGGCGCAAAAGCTAGTGAAATATCATCTGCTATGGTAAAAGGAAAAAAAGAATTCTTTGCCGAAATGATCGAGCCTGTTCACAAAGATGGTGTACTCGTGAAAGAAGAAATAAATAAATGAAATTGAATGGCATATTTTATTATGTAAAGCTTCGTCATTAAACCATATCTTTCTTTCTTTCTTTCGGTTTCTTTTCTTTTTTCGACAAGATGAATCCTGAGAAAATGCACGGACTAGATGCACGGTTTTATCACATCATTCTTTTTGTTTTATTTTCATCTTTCTTTTTTCAAATTTCGCATGGATATCAGGGTGTTTCCGTTACTAGTTGCACTTATGCAAATGTCACTATAAATTGGTGTGTTCTGTGTATGCCATCAACTGCGACAGCTTCTGTGGGAATGGTAGTCGAATGGTTAAATACCGATTTAAGTAGATCTCATGCGATGGGAGAACAAGATACTGTAGCAGATGGAGGAAGTCAATTTTCTAGTGTTGTTCTTGTATCGGGTGCTTCAGTCTGTCTCGTTTTCTCTGCACCGGGAACATTCAATTATTATGATAACACTAACGGATTTATGGTCGGAACTCTAACAATAACAGGGAATGCTATAACTTCATCAGTAATAACCACTACAACAACAAGACCAACCACTACTATCAGAACATTGTCATCCACCACGACTACACAATTGTCGACGACTGGAACTAGAACGCTTAGTCAAACAACCACTACCACTTCCATCCCAACCACTACCACAACTTCTTTTATCAGAAGTACAACTACTACCACGGCACAACCAACATCATCATCAACAACAACAAAAACAGCATCTACCACGACAATATCATCGACAACATCATCTTTATCTCCAACAGTGACAACAGCGTCATCGTTATTATCATCATCAGAAACAATGGCAACAACAGCAGCATCTACTTATTCTTCTGATGTTACCACTGCTGGGGTTACATCCACGGAATCCATTCACAGGACAACTACCCTTTCAGCAGCAACTACAACATCTGCACCAACACAGCCCCCAATTACAGTAAATGATTTTATAACATTGTATTTTCAAGGTCTGGAATATCAAGAAATCATGAACAGCCAAGATGATTTCGGATTTTGTCTCAAGGCAGGGATTGTTTCTGTCATAAATTCCGTCATCATTTCAGATATCACTATAATCAGCATAGAAGAAGGCAGTGTAATTGTTAATTTGGTCATACAAAACGATGCACTGAACAGCACTGCTTTTGATGACCTGGAACAATTAATAGACGCGTCAACCACAACATCACTCTCATTTATTCAGACACTCTCTTTCGTTTTAAATCCAATTTATTTCACAAATGGGGATTCATCCATGTTGCAGCTCAATTCTACAAATTCAGAGGCACTTCAACAATTACCTATTGTCCCAACACCTATACCAGTGTCTGTTGGAACAGCTACATCTATTTTAATCATTGCATTTGTCACGGCACTCTTCTATGCAACAGCAGTGGTGTTAAACGTGAAAAGCAAAATGAAAATAAAAGAACAAGCAAATATAATCTGAAGAAAAAAAAAATGTATGAGATGTTTTTTTTTTGTCGAACGTTTTATAAATCCAAAATAAAGGAAAAAAGAAAGAAAGAAAGAAATGTATGCGTGTACATTTTTTGGCCCGTGTAGCTCAGTTGGTTAGAGCGTTGGACTTTTATAATGTAAGTTATGGCAACAAAAAAAGGCATCCAAATGTCAAGGGTTCGACCCCCTTCACAGGCGTAAATAAATTTTATTTTATTTTATTATTTTTTTTTTACTTTCGAAAAAAATGTAAAATAGATACAATGTCTCTTTTTGTTGTTCTTGTTATTGCTACTGATGCACGAATAAGTTTTTTTTCTATACATTCTTCTGCGTCTCATTTTTTGATTCATTAGAAGAATGCAACGTATTATTGTATCAAGGATTACATTTGAGATCATAATTTCTATCATCTACATTTCACATTTTTTTGGTACAGTAAGTGGATGCAATGGCACAAACTTTGGTGTAAATTGTGAATATGTGGGTGAAATAACTCAATCAACAGGTGGGTGTGGGTGGAGACTGCCAACAGGTGTGGATTTTTTGGGAGGATGCACAGTGAATTTATATTACAACACAAACCTCGCTGGCTACAACTGGTACACTGAAACAGCTTATGAAAACTTCGATGATTGTATTCAATGCGCCGAGCCATGTTCTTTCTCTGCGGACTCTAATTATCAAATAGTTTTCAATTGCTATCAAACTTATTATTCAGGTGGAGGGAGCTCTGCGGCGAGTGAAGCATGCATCAATACAATATCCAGTTGTTTTAGCTATTCTGTGGACGCCTTTTGTTCAAATCCAGGAGAACAGCCACAAAATTGTGAACCCAATGGTCCCATAGTCATAGGATACGCAGGAATGAATGGAAATGCATACTTCGAAGACAGTCCTGTTTATTACGATATTGATGTTTATTACGATAATGGATTTTCTGTAGAAGCCGCTTCTTTCAGGTCATCTGGTTTGACAGGGGACATAGGCAAGGTATTGTCACCGCCGCCTGAATTCAACGGGGTTAATTTTTTGCATATGGTGGCATTGGACGTGTCACAAAATGCAGGTTTGAATGGAAGCATTTATGCATTTTCAACTTCTTTGACTTATCTTAACATTGCCGGGACCGGGATGACTGTTATTGGAATCGGGAGCTCATTGGACGGACTGACGTCTCTACAGGCATATTACGCAAATTCTGGAAATTGTTCTTCAGCAACCTCGTGTAATTGTTCTGGAGGATACATGGGAAGATGGTGTTCGTATGTCGATCATTGTTACGGAGGACCTTGTCAAAACGGAAGCATCTGCTCTAATTCGGGATCTGGATACACCTGCAATATTAACAATTGTACTGGAAATCAATGCCAGAATGGAGGTACTTGTGTAAATATAATAAGTGGTTACAATTGCACATGCCCTAAAAACTTTAACGGGACATCTTGTCAGAATAATTACAATGGTTGCGCGTCACTGAATTGTTCTAATGGGGGAGTGTGCAATGCAGGAAATTATACAGCCAATTGCACATGTCCTACAAACATCAACGGCACTTACTGCCAAAACAATTATAATGGTTGTGCATCTTTGAGTTGTTTGAATGGAGGGACGTGTAACGTTGGAAATAACACTGCCAATTGCACATGCTCGACTAATTATAATGGAACTTGGTGTCAGAACAATTACAATGATTGCACACTAACAAATTGCTTGAATGGAGGAACGTGCATTGTGGGTAACTTTTCAGCAAACTGCACCTGTCCCACAAATTACAATGGTACTCTTTGTCAAAATGATTATAATGGGTGTTCTTCTTTGGTGTGCCTGAATGGTGGTGTTTGTAGTGCAGGAAATTTCTCAGCGAACTGTACTTGTCAGCCCAATTTTAATGGAACTTACTGTCAAAACAATTACACTGGGTGCAGTCTTTTACATTGCTTTAATGGAGGGGTTTGTGTAGCAGGCAATGACACGGCTTCCTGTTCTTGTTTATCGCAAACGAATGGAACCTCTTGCCAGAATGATTACAGAGGGTGTGGATCTTGGTCTTGTAACAACAATGGTACGTGTTATCTACAACCTCCGTCCAATACCACTGCTTGTAATTGCACCGGAACAGGATACAATGACCTTAACTGTGACACTATAAACGACAGCTGTCCTGGAAATCAATGTGAAAATGGTGCCACTTGTGTAAACATAGTAAATGGTTATAATTGCACTTGTGCCACTAATTTCAATGGAACGTATTGTCAAAATAATTACAATGGATGTTCTTCGCTTGTATGCCTCAACGGCGGAGTGTGCAGCGCTGGAAATTATTCGGCTAACTGTACATGCCCTACAAACTACAATGGCACCCTTTGTCAAAACAATTACACAGGATGTGTCAATTCTCCATGTTTAAATGGTGCGACATGTGTAGTGGGAAATAGTTCTTTTTCTTGTACATGCAGTGGTGGGTTTACAGGAACTTATTGCAACACATCCATAACATCAACAACTACTTTGCAATCTACTACGACTAATTCTAGAACAATAACAACAGTACCGGCCAGGACATCTTCAGCGACTTTAACACGCACATTAACCTCTGCAATGACAACAACAACAACAGCCAGTACTTCTACTGTCATTTCTTCAGCAACGCCCACAACAACATCAACGTCAAATGTTATCATAAATTGGTGTTCTGCTTGTCCGGTTCCTTACATTTTCATACTTTCAGGACAGACTGTTGGGTGGCATAATACCGACACGACAATGGTGCATTTCATAAAAGCGAATTTGCCAGATACTTATCTGAGTGGAAATCTTATCCCAGGTAGATATTTTTATTACACCTTTGTCACTCTAGGAACTCACACCTTTTACGATAAGTACAACGTGAGCATGACGGGCACAATAATAGTGGTGAACAGTACTGCTGCATTACAAACAATGTCATCCACAGCTTCTCAAAGTGCGATGGCAACAACTTCAATTGGAGGGTCTTCTCGGACAACAACAACGGCATCCTCACAAATCACATCACACTCTCTGTTTTTCACTTCTTACGCGGTATTTTACTTTGAAGGATTGAATTACTATCCGATATCAACTCCTGGGCATGAAAGAAATGCATTCGTATCAGCCTTTAAAGAAAGTGTGTCTGTTTTGTGTGGTGTACCAATGTCCAATGTTACCATCACTAACATGAGCAGCGGAAGCATCATAATCACCTTCAACGTTGTTTCTGCATCAAATGGAATTATCACTGTGCTAGAAAACATTCTTAAACCAGATTCTATCCAACAAGATCTTTTCATGGACATATTCATGAATTTCATCCCATCCTCTGTCTTTGATGTCACTGGAAATGGAGTGTTCCTGTTGACCACAGGAAGTGGAGCCAGCTCAACAACTAACAATGTTCCAACAACACCTTTGATTCAACAGTCACCACTGATAGATTCATGGATGATAGGGGTGCTAATAACCCTTGGTGTAGTGGTTGCTATCTTCTACGTTTCTCTGATGACCTTTCTGTGCTTAAAAAAGAAATGGAGATTCTAATAAATTTGCTATTATTATCATTATCTTTTGTAATGATGATGGTGATGTCATATGTCCAATAAATTTTATTTATACCCAAATGCATTTTTTTTCGTGTTTCTTTCTTTTTTCTTTGTACGAAATTTGCGCAAGCCCTCCTTCCTGGGCAAGAAACTTCATTATTTAATCTTTTTGGTGGGCATTATTATATCAAGCGAAAGTTTATTCTTGTTGACTTTTTTGGTTGACAAGTCAGTTTTGTGTGCACTGGAAAAGTTCTTCCTCGCGCTCTCTTTTGAGAATTTGAAAAACAAAAAGCACACACTTCCCACCGCAACACCTTCAACATCTTTTTGAACTGACTTTCACGTGAGTGAGACGGGAACAATTATTGCCCGTTCGTAAATTTTTATCAAAATGAAAGTCTCGACGACTACTTGACTTGCCCGGGAAGGATGTTTCGTATCATATTACATTGCTAGAAAAAGTTTTTTTTTGTTTGGGATAATGTTCTCTCTTGACCACTTGTTGTGTATAAGCCTAGCGAGGCACTGTTTACATGTGCCGTTTTCTCGTTGTGGCATGTCTTTGAAGGCATGTGTTGTAAAATGTTTTCGTGTGTATGTGTGTATGTGATCAGTGTGGTATTCCAAAGGGGAAAAAAACAAACGAGAGTGTTACCAAAAAGAGATAACAAAGCCCAACAAAAAAATATTTTTTCCCTCTTTCTTCTTTTTTTCTTTTCTTTTTTTATTTACAAAAAAAATTCAAAATGTGATTGTGTGATAGCCACCATAAGCTTTTTTCAGTCCTATCTTCTCCAGAAAGTCAAAGTTCATCTGTTTCTTCATTTCAGGTAAGGTTCGCATGTTAACTGCGTCAATAAAAGATGTGTTGATGGGAATGCTGCTGTTGATGTAGCTCTGATGAGAAGCTATCGATAACATGAGGTATTGTATTAAAAGTTTGTGATCCTGTGTCTTTTTTAATAATCTGTCATCGTCCTTGAAGACTTCATATATGCTTGCTACTTTTTCTGTGTAGAGTGTCAACAATCTCTGCCTCAGTTCAGTGCAATAAGACACATCCATCTTTTTCAGACACACAAAGATGTTGAAAATCGTCCTGACTTTGGGTTCTCTTGATTTGAACATCGAATAAACAGACGAAACATCCGACATCTTTTTGTTTTCCCTGTTTGTCACTAATTTGAAAAGGCTTGTGACTTTGTTTTTCAGGTCATGCTCTGTGTTGGTTATGAAATCGTTCACGAACATCATGCACCCATTCACTAAATGATGTATGCCATTCATGTCATATGGTTTATTTTTGCTGGATGATATCTGTGGTAATTTCAATGAAAGAAGTGGCGATATCTGGTCTTGTTTTTGATGATGTTTCGATGCAGGTGTTGTTTTAATTTTTATAAAACTCACACACTCTTTTATCTTGTCGTCCATGTCTCGATGATCACCAACATCTTCGCTTGCCAGTCTTTTTTCATTCATCTCTATCGATGCAAGTCTGAGATCGTTCACCACAGGGCGCAGTATTTTATCATCTTCCCCAATGGAAGACAGGATGATAGTCATCTCTTTGTTGTTTGCATCATATGGTTGGTGCGGGGCATGATTTCTCTTTTTCTTTTTCGCCAAGGAAACAACAGGATCACCTTTCGGAGAAGTAGAAGAAGTCAATGCTAATATTGCTTTAAGAGACAATTTTGACGTGTCGCTCCAATCTTCTGGATCAGAGACTTTTGTATTTTCATAATCATCGCCATGCTCTATCTCGTCAGAACCAAAATCTGGAGATAGTTTTCTTTTTGTGGATGAAGATGATGAAAAAGAATTCAGAACAGACTTCTGTTCTGAAGAAGACGAAGATGATGATGCCTTTCTTGATTTTATTTCGTCCATGATGGCAAATGATCCCGGCCACTTTTCTGTTACCACTGGTTCATAGACAGGGCCATCTTCTGGGTAAGGATACTCTACTAGAGTGGTCGGAGTGTACTTGGGTTGAATTTCGAAGAGTGTAGTCGGTGTTTTTTCATACAATGTATTTGGATCTGAGGGGTCAAAGTAAGTGGTGGTCGACATAGCCCTTTTCTTTTCTGTTAATGACGATGAACTTGACGTGTCATCCAAAACAAGATCTCCAAAGTCGGCTATCCCACAATCCACAGGAAAATCATCTAAAATATCGCTGTTATTATTATTATCTTCGTCTTCATCTGCATCACAATCCATACCACTAAACACTTCAGAAGCATCCTCTGCTACAATACGTCTCGTGTTTTCTGTTTTTATATTTTCTGCCCCTTTTGAAATGTGAGGTTCCTTGAATATCCCAGTAAAACTACAAATTATCTCCTGTGTTTCTGGAGAAATTGCACTGCCCTTGCAATACTGTCCACAGATGTGGATGGCTCCAGACTTTCTGCAAACATACACATTTCCTGTTGCTTCAAGAGTTAGACCAGTGACACATGAAAAGTATTTTTGTCCTGGGAGAAAAGAACGAGTGTCGCACCCACATCTCATACAACTTGTCAGAACACTTCCTTTTATACAAGCTGGCCTTTCACAATTATTTTCTGTGCACCTGTGTCCTATCCTTGAAAGTGGGAAAAGAGAAGACTGTGTGTCATAAATCTGCCTTAAACAGTCTCTGTCTATCTCTTCGGGTTCCGTGTAATTTTTTATGATGTACAGGTTCATCATGCAGTGGTAAGAAATCAATGATCTCGTGAGGAGTTCGTGACTTTCTATCAGATGAGCAAGTTCGATATCGAGCGGGGTGGTGAATTTGCCATCTATCACTGTCTTTTCTTTTAATCTTTCTTCTATATAAGGAACAGGGTAAGTGAAGGGGATGTGTGGATTTCTCTTAGAAGCGAGTATCTCTTGCATCATCTCACCAGGATTTTCCACAGTGTGTGTCCTTTTAAGTGCAGCCGATGCTTGTACATCAGACTTGTTGATCAACTTTCCTCTATCATCCATGTTTTCGATGAGTGTGCAAAGAATCTCCACCCTTTTACTGCTGGACGAGTCATCTTGTTTTTGTATTTGAGATTGGATGTGGTAGTTATGATTTGCATCTTCCGCCGTTCTAGGGGGCGAATCTGTGACAGAAGAATCATCCTCTGATGCATTTGATAATTCCCTGTGACGCAGATGATGTAAAGAATGCTGGGGTGTTAATGGTGAATTGAATTCACTGCTTTCGAGGTCATTGCTATCTTGAAAACTTCTGCGAATGTCAATCCCCGAACTGACAAGTTTGCCGTTGTTATTGTTATTTATGAATGATAATGGCGACGGAGAATATTGCCTATAGTTTGATGACGATGATGATGGTGTCGAGCTATCAGCAGAGGGGGAGAATGTGGTGTATTTGTTATTGTTGTTGCTGTTGGAATTTTCTGAAAATGGGGATGATATAGATGACATCGACGAAGATGGTGTAAATGGTGAATGGGCATTGTTCACGTGTTCTCCATAGCGATTACTTTTGGAAGAAGTATCACTGGCATCAGATATCACTTGAGAAATCAGTGCGGATTTACCATTTTCAAAGCTTGTTGTGAAGTTTACTCTTGTGAATGGCGTGTAAGGTGATCTTTTCATTGTCGCAACTCCTTTTTTTCTTCTTTTTTCTTTTTTCTTCTTTATTTTTCCCCTTCCCACAAAAAAGAGAAAGTTGTGCTGACTTGGGTGAAAGTGAAGAAAATATAATTAAAAAAGGGAAAGAGTAAAGAAAAAAGGAGAAACGCCTTGCTGTTCTTCGAAAACATGGTAAGGGGCAAGAGCAGCACTTCCAAGCCTTCTTCTTCTTCTTCTTCTTCAGCTTGGAAAAAGAAGAATAAGTATAGTTATGGTGGCAGAAGCAAGAAAAAGTTGTATGCCTGTGGCAGTGCTTCTAACTATTTCAGAAGTCCAGGAGGTGCAAGAGAAGGGAGATTACTCGACGGGATTCTGCAACACAAGATCAAATGTCTGACAAAATGTTTTTGCAACAAAGAAGTCAAAAACATGAAACTTACAGAAAGAAGAGAGTGCGAAAAATTGGTTGAAGGGATTTTCTCTTTCATTAAACAAGAAAAGATGACTGTTCTGTATTCCGAAAAGAGCATCAA
>Ga0302312_10001255_pt1 | contig 15756 bp, 12 predicted proteins | sample III_Palsa_N2_1_FD_200529 | JGI IMG/M metagenome (GOLD analysis project Ga0302312, IMG submission 200529) | Peat permafrost microbial communities from Stordalen Mire near Abisko, Sweden - III_Palsa_N2_1 | ecosystem: Environmental > Terrestrial > Soil > Palsa > Peat permafrost | place: Sweden... | reverse complement strand
AAAAAAGTGATGTGATTAAGATAGTGTAAGGCGTATGGAAACGAATGAAAAATTATCGGTTAAAACCGACAGGCCCAAACACAAAGGCGGCAGGCCGAAAGTCAGGGTCAGGCGTGAAACGCATGTAAAAGTCAGGCTAACCGCTACCGAGCGTTTTTTGATTACAGGAAAAGCAAAAGATGCAGGTATGCGATTAAGCGACTGGATAAGAGCGGCGGCAAGAGCCGCCAAAGTAGTGGCACGTTTAAAGCCGGAGGATTTACAGATCATGCGCATGTTAACAGGAATGTCCAACAATCTGAACCAGTTAACTAAGCTGGCTCACCGGGACGGCATCTTAACAATTGCGAATAAATGCGGTAACCTACTAGTAGAAATAGACCAGGCATTAAAATATTTTAACAGCGATGATCGGCAAGATACCTAAACCCGGCAAAAGCTTTGGCGGCTGTATTGAGTATAACGTCCTGAAAAAAGAGGCCGCCATACTATATGCGGATGGCGTGCGCATTGACAAGGTAGCGCACACCATTGCCGACTTTAACATGCAACGCAAAATGAACCCCGGATTGGGGCAGGCCGTAGGACATATCTCTTTAAGCTGGAGCCCGGACGATAAAGACAAATTGAACGATGAAAAAATGGTCGGCATTGCCAAAGAGTACCTTCAAAAAATGAAAATACGGGATACGCAGTTACTGATCGTTAAGCACAAAGACCGGGCGCACCCGCATATCCACATTGTTTATAATAGGGTCAATAATGAGGGTAGAACCATTCCTGATAGTTTCCAACATCTGAAAAATATCAAGATCAGTAAGGAACTGACTTTAAAACACGGGATGCACATTGGGCAGGGTAAAGAAAAGGTTAACCGCCAACAGCTAAAAGGTATCGACAAGCTAAAGTATGAACTGTACGATACCATTAAAAAGGTTAGCCAAAAGGTTACGAGCATGGCAGAACTTAAACAGGAACTGTTGAAACAGGGCATCGGTATGCAGTTTAAATACAAAAGCGGCACGTTGGAGAAACAGGGCATCAGTTTCAGTAAGGGCGATTATAAGTTTAAAGGGTCAGAGATTGACCGTAGTTTAAGCTATGGCAGGTTAAGCAAACAGATCGAGCAGCAGGCACAGCAGATACAGGCCGAGGAACAACGCCCAAGCTTAGCGCAACAATTAAGGGAAGTGATAAACAGGGAGCCGGTCAAAGAGCAATCCCGCCATCAGTCCGTATTTGATTTGTTTGGCACCATTCCAACAATCACACCTGAACCTGAACCCTATCGCAGGAAAAAAAGAAAGGGTCAGGATAACGATCAAGACCAAAGCCAGAGCATTAGCAGGTAGTAAGAAGATTAATAAATAACAAAAATTATTAAAGACATGGAAACACACGAAGAAAATAACATGCAGCAGGAAATCATAGACAGTATGGCTAAAAAGGTTACAGACCTTGAAAAACGACAGTCAAAAATTGAGGAACTTGGTTTAAACGCCTTACCATCAAAAGTTAAGCAATTGGAAACTAAAGTTGCGGAAATAGCCGAAATGAAAACGCTGGAAAATACCCAACAATTAGAGCGCTTTGATAAACAGTTAAACGGGTTTGATGAAAAGATAAAAGCTATACCTAAAGAGATACCCATTAAGTATAATGTTCAGTTTGATACCAAAGCAAAATTTGTCATCAGGACAATTTTAGGATTAGGGCTTGCCACTGCCATTATGCTTGCCATCTCGATAAGCTTATGGATTGAGAACAGTCGTAGAGCTGATGAAACAGATAAATTTCTTATCCTACGGGGCTTTTATCCTGAAGTGGCAAAGTACATTGATAGTGGCTATACAACTAACGCTGACTTCCTGATTAAAAAAGCAAAGGCTGATATTGATGAACAACAAACTATGTCAGAAGCGGCATTTGAAGCGAAACAGGCAGCCGAGGAAAGTAAGTTGGCAGATAAAAAGCTAAAAGAATTAAAACTAAGAAACCAAACAGCAGGTAAGCAGCGGCGCAAAAAACAATAGCGGCATTAAGTATTTAAAGAAACCGTTTCTATTGTGGCCTGTGCAAGACAGGCCGGGATAACCCAATTCCAGCAATTAACCTTGGCCGGTGCGCCCGGCCAGTCGCCGGATTGATCTTAAAGCCGCACAGTCCGGCACACAGCCAAAGCTTTAACATCAATCCGGCGATCAGTTTCGTGTCAGCTATATTTATTTGACAAACAGAATTTATACCATACCCATTTGATGCAGTGTATATGTATATCAGTACAAGCCAATGGATAACGAGATTAAATAATATTCGCTAATTTTAACGCATGACCCATCAGATCAAAATACAAACTAAAATTACTGGTAGATTAATTCTCATACATGTTTTATTATCATTATTCCCGGCTTGTATCAACTCTTCTGCCAAAAGCGAGAAAGATAGTCGCAATGGTCCTCCGGGGCGGATAAATATCTTATGTTTTAATTCATTAATTTCAATAGGCGGTAAGTGGCGACGTTTCTAAATCACCATTAGATAGGATTGAACAATAAAATGTATTGTTTAAACCCTAAGCGGCATGACTAGCGGCTAATTTCTTAAACCGGTCTATTTTGTTGCTGGAATATATACATTTCACCATGCAATTACGACAGACGGCTTCATTTTATTTCGCGCTATCACGCCGGGTTCATTATGCCGCCAGCTTCGCTGCCTCTGGCAGGAGTGAAATTCGTTCCTCATAACACACCTGCCTTCCCCTCATTCAAATACGACACATCCCATTTCACCGCATTCGGCAAAGTTACCGACCGGCAAATGAAAAGTAAAGGCTATACAAGCGAAGCATTTTAATTTGTTTTTTTAGCGGTACTTGGGCCTTGACATTTCATCCGCCTTTCACTTTTTGGTGCCTAAGCGTAGAAAATGGGGTTGTGTGTAAAAATGACAATATCGCCCTAACAATATTCAAATTATGACTAGTAAACAAATTCAAATAGCCTTAATCGGAAAATCAGCTGATTTCAATCAGGAGCCCTCCTCTATAAACAGTTTATCTCTATTTAAGGGGTGTCACTTGGCCAAGGCCAAAATGAATCAAAGTCATCAGTGATGACAATAAGATATGGAATTTTACCAAGATTAAGGTATAGTTATATCCCTTTAAAATAATTTCACAATTTAAAATTGACATTATGAAATTAATAAGCCTACAAAAAGCAGGAATATTATAATTTTGTTTTTTATTTTCCTTTAATTAGTAGTACATCATAGTTGGCACAATATGACGTCCAGTAGTTGAAATAAAATACGACCGATAGAGAATTTCATGATAGATTTCAGATTAAATATTTTATTTCGCTGGCTTGATAAATGACAGGTAATTCGTATCCGTCAATAAACAGTGTTGGAGTACCGGTGATAGATACATTTTTACACCATCGATTCTGAAGATTAATAATTTCGGCCGAAACAGGGTCAAAATCAACTTTAAACTCCCTTGACCATTTTTTGTAATTTTTGGTGCGCAGTCTATACCATGCGTCCAGTGCTCGCTTTGCTTGTCGGTTCTGACCTTTTAATTTTAAAGAAATCAAATGTTCGGCTATAAGTCTTTTTTGGCGATCGTAGCCCGTTAAAAAAACTACTTGAAACCGGATATCTTTTCGTCCTGGTAACCATTGATTTAAAGTTCTGTGCATTCGCGCGCAATGGCCGCAAAACGGATTTGAAACCATCGTGATAGTATGCAATGCATCCGATTTTCCGAAGGTTAAAGTTTTTTCATAAGGCAACAATTCATATTTCGATCCTTCTAGTAAAAGATTATGAAAAAGTTGCTTATTATATTTGAATTTGTACAATTGTTGCTTAAGCGCAGGAATTTCTTGTGAACGGCTCATGTAAGGTTTGAAAAAAAACCATAGCAGTACAGGTAGAAAAAAGAAGCCCGCCACCACAAGCCAATCATAAATAGTACCTAAGTTTATGGGTCTAAGATAAGGTTTAAATAACAGAAATTCAACCCATAAGATTGCTTGTATAATGCAGCAAAGTATACACCACTGCTTAACTATTCTCCATTGAAAAAAGATAGAATAAAAAGTATATGGTAAACATAATAAATTTATATAACCAAGTAATCTGAAAAGCTCAGTTGTAACCTGTTTGCTAAATAGCAGTAGTAGAAAATTGCCAGCGAAATAAAAAAAGCCAACTTCCGACCAGCTTAATTCTTTTGTGATGTATGAGGCATCCGACCCTAGCACTGCATTGCAGTTCTTGTCTTTGTCTGATCCACATAATCTTTGAACTAACGGATTGTCTTTATCGACGTTTTGCAACAGCAGTATTATAGTTACTATTAATCCAGCCAATATGATCCCGACTAGTAAAAAATAGTTACTATTATAGCTTTTAAAAATCGCCCACCGGGTCATGAAGTATATTAAAAGTAGTGAAATAGCGCCAATTAGCAGAAAATATGGTCGCAAACTTTCTACTAATTCTATTCGTTTATTGGTAACATAATTTTCCTCGCCGGAACTTTTCTCTACTTTAACAATCAGAACAAAGCCAGAATAAGAAGTGTCAAAACGTGATTTTTCGACACTTTTGAATTTACCCGTATTGGAAAAAATCCCAACCTTGCTATCGTTATAACTTAATACAATGATTGTTTTACCCAAATACATTGTTAAAAAAGGACAGCGAATTTCAGCTATATCATATTTTGATACACTTTTGATATTATGAGCCACTCGCCAGTTACTTAGTAGACCTCCAAAAGCAAGCAAATTTTCAGGACCAGGATGTTTTTCAACTTCTTCATTTATTTGAGTAGGGGTTGCTTTGACATCTAAAATCTTTAGTAATTGTTCTAAAATTCTTGATGCAGTTTTTTCCATATTTAAAAAGCAGAATTATAAAAGGTCGACTGTATCTATATAAATAATTATTTAATTCTAATAAAACAACAATCGTGCTTTTTAAGTCATTTTACGGTCTTTAGGCAGATCCTTTACGGCAGAAACACGTATGTGAAATTTTATTTTCTGTCAAATCAAAAGCTTGGCATTTACCGCAAACATGATTCAGTTATTGATGAATCACTTCACTGTTTGGCTGCACTGAAAATGTCATGCTTTTTAAAATGTAAATTTTAGCCTTTGAAGCATAATTTTAACTTTCTAATTGAGATGTATCTATCTAACTTATTATGGTTTAACTAGGCTAACATTATTTACTATAAAAAAAGGGGTATCAGAGTGTAATGTATAATCAGGCACTTTGAATATTTTACAGTTCAGCCAAATCTCTTTGTATAAGTTGTGCTTGGTCAGAATGCGATTTTCTCCTTTAAAATCTTCCAATGGGGCAGCCCACTTCTGTTTGCAGTTTTCAGGCACAAATACAATTTGGCTGCCATATTTTTTATGATCAATAATTTTATTTTTTGAAAGATAATTCAACACAGGATCACCTGGTGCAAGTTCCGCAAACTCAATAAACTGTCCCTTTATTCTAATTACATTATTAGAGCTGGTTCGAAGAAGATAGAGAAATTTACAGGTTGAATTCTTTTGACCACCTGATATTTGAATAGCGGTAAAAAGTGCTAAAATCCCAATCATTATAAATTTCATCATAATTTACTGCTTTTTCTAACTTGTGTAAGTATGTATGGATGTAATCCTTCATTTCTACCGGTAAGACTCGTTTGAGTTGCAATATTATCATACTGGCTATCAGTATTGCCTGATATCATGCCCGTTTTCGCGTTATAGTACAATTTATTGTTAGGGCTGGCACCAAACCAAATGTTATTTGTAGAATTATCTAGAAAAGTATAATAATTTCCCTTACTATCTGACCCGCTTCCTACAATAACTACGTAATGGTTCGTTACACCGTCGGAATTTGGACTTCCGGGATAAACGGCCACACCAACTACAACAGGAATTCCATGTTGTAGTGCATAATTCAAATAACTTACTGCAGCAACAGCATTTGTTTTATTAACACCAGATGAAGTATACGCTTGAATTGTTTGTCCCGTAGCATCAAGTGCCGAAATACCATAACCTAATTGAGCGATTTGCTGTTGCGCTAAAACAAAGCAATTTGCATGTGTTGTCCATCCTATAAAAGTCATTCGAGATTCTATATTAGAGACTACAGGCCATGGGTTTCCAGATTGATATGTTGGATAACTTGTTGTATCAACGGTTCCATCAGAATAGCTACCATTGTCTTCGTCAGCGCTGTCTGTCAGCTCATAATCGGTCCCAGCAACAGGTGTAGGAGTAGTTATTGTTCCCCCTCCGCCAGTACCAATTGGCGCAGGGTTGATTCCAGGTGAGGTTGATTGACCATACAACCCATCTGGAATATATGAAGGATATGTTACAGTACCATTGCTATTAGTAAATGGTACAGAATACTCGACCCCGGTTTGAAACGGCCCAGAAGTCGCATCAGGACTAAAATAAGCACCAACAAAAGCCCCGCTGGAATCATAGACATATGTATACTGCCCTGTGTAGCTTACACCATCTTGAAGAAATGTACCTTCTTGTGGATCTGAATATGAATAACCTAAACTTGATAAATAACTTAAATAACTATCAAAATTAGAATCATTGACTTCACAATTCTTGCAATTTGGATCATTACCAAAATCATCAGAATCACTTGTTACTGCAGCACAATCCTGGCCTTGCGGATCAACTAAACATGGTGTATAACACGGTGAAGGCGGGAACGATGGATCACAGTTACATTCACCATTCACGTCTCGCACGATTTTTTTTCCGCTATTATAAATCGTGTATTTTTGTTTTTTATTCGTATTTTTCACTTCATCATCGAAGTCGTCAAATTCATCATCCCCTTCTTCGTCATCCCCTCCATCATCACTCGGTAATTTATTATGTACAGCAATATTTTCTGCAAAGTAGGTATGTACCCCATCAACTGTGAAGTTGAATACTTCAATGCTGCCATCAAATTGCTCCTTCTTATCCAAAGGAAGCAGCTTAAGTCTGTCGCCATCGAGTAATATTAACGAATCCGCTTCTTGCAAGTCTTCGACGCGAACATAGACATCACCAACCCTGAATGGGTGTTTTCTTGTAGTATTGATTATTTGCCCACTTACGTGAAGCTGCACATGATGATTTGACTGATAGCGAAATAGCCGGGTTACCTTTCCCCTTATCAATTTATTTTGTTCATTAAGACTTAATACATCATCACCTTCTTTAATGGCCTCAATATTTTTATAACCGCCATCGAACATACTAATCCTTGTACCGGCAACAAAACAGCCGTCGCCGCCATCTCCTCCATCTCCCCCGTCTCCATCTCCCTCGTCTCCATCTCCCTCGTCTCCATCTCCCTCGTCTCCATCTCCGTCATCGCCATCTCCGTCATCATCCGAAGAATCGTCATCGTCTCCGTCACCCGAATCATCATCATCGTCTCCGTCATCATCGCTATCCTCGGAATCATCATCATCGTCTCCGTCATCATCGCTATCCTCCGAATCATCATCGTCATCATCGTCATCGTCATCATCATCTCCACATTCATCATCGTCGTCATCATCATCTGCATCATCAACAACAGCTTTAGATGTTGTGGTTTTATCCTCAGTAATTGTATTTTGTTCGCCTTCCTTTTTTTCAGCGGTATTTTCTTCCGGATGGCCAGCACTAGCAGCAAGGCTATTTTCTGATTTTGGATTCGACTCAGAAGCAGGCTCCGCAGAGCTTACTTCCGCATTGGTTGGTAAAATGATATTCATGGCACATCTATCGCTTAAAGGACTTGGTTATTGGGTTCAATCAAATTTATAAAAACTAACACCAAAAAGCCAAGTAAAAAAAAGAGCTTTTTTGTAACATCTTTGTTAACATAGCCGAAACTTTTGAATTTATCTATGATATATAGATAGTCTATTAGGTGAAATACTTGATGCAGACCAAATGCTTAAATGGCCAATAAGACTTTATGATTTAAAAAAATCAAAGCAGGCAGAAACGCCGTAAAGGTAAATATGAAATTCTGTAGCCCCATAAATATTCCTGTTGCAATGTGAAAAAATAGCGCTATAATAACATATCCAATTAAAATATAATAAGGAAATAAGGGAGCAAGCACACTAATAAGTTGCCAGGTAATTGTTATTTGGCTAAAGATCTGGTAATAATTGTTATCAATTTTTTGAAAAAAACCGCCGTCGTTTTCGTTATGATGACTACGCATGATCAAAACACGTTTTAAATAATATCCGCTCCGCCATTTTATCTCATTAATTTTCAATAATCCTGAAGTGAAGTAACTGATGATCAAAAGCACCGAAAAAAAATATATAATAATATTATCTGTATTAATGCTTCTAAAGATCGCATTCAAAATAAGCCCTGTCAATGCTATATTATTCACTTGGTCTGCGGCATTGTTCATTAGCCCCGTTCTCAAATAAATTAAAAAAGTAATTAGAGATACAGCTATTAAAAGATAGAAATTAATTTCCTTGAAATCGATTATAAATAATAATACAATTATTACCCTCAAAATATTGAGCCAACAAAATCCGTTTTTATTATATAAGCGATCAAATAAAAAAGTATTAAATGCGTAAAAACTTTTTCTTTTCCTTAAAATCGACCATGGCAATAATCCACTTTCTGAAAATTGCTTGATATTGATAAGATGCTGAATACTGGACAGTAACAAAGACACACTTATAAAAAACTTCAGAAATAATAGTACATGGAGTGGATCTGTAAAAAAACTATAGATCATAAATTACCGATTTAAATTTAACTTTTTCAGACTTAAGTAGTTTTGTAACAACTGTAAACCGGAACCGTGTACCAGACTCTTCCGATTGCAATTGGCTTTTTATAAAGTGAACCAGCAAATGCAGATTATTACTGGTGCCTGATTTTCCCGGAAATTTGCGGCAAAGATTGTTGACACATTTGATGATTTTTTTATTAGCGTTAAGCAAATCGATATTCTTTAAATAATTGATCTCACCGGACAAAATAATCTTTTTAACATCTTTAGAATCTAAGATTTCATACCTTATCACGTACATTCCTAAAAAAGGCGTTGGAGAAAAAAGATGAAAACTGGGAATAAGGCTCAAAAAATCAAACTTTTTTATTTTTTCCTTTGAAATTTCATGGAATTGATAAATAAAAATAATAATTAACCAACTAAAGAGAATTAAAGGCTCGATTACTTTCATATTAACTGTTTATTGTAACATTTTTATTAAGATTAGGCTAATAGGTTTATACGACTAACTTTAGGGTAATTATGAAGATAATAAACCTAAACTCAGTTAGAGGCTCTAATATATGGAGCAAAGATCATTACCAGTTAACAGTATTTACCATTGAAATAATAAAGTTACAATCGTTAGCCGATAAACAACATTCCGAATTTATAAATACAATAAAAAACGGCTTGGAGTTATATTTTACAAATCTTGACTGGCCAGTTATCGAACAAAAAATAAAAAAATTGAGCCATATGTCCGCTTTAGCATATGTATGCGGATTGGCAACCATTGAATTGCAAAGAGCAGCAGGAATAGACTGCGAATATTTTGCTATAAAAACAACCGCCGCTAATGACCTGACTATCATTACCGAATCTACGGATGATGAAACTGGAAAGCTTGCCGCCAATGCTGCTGTCAAATTAGCAGATTGCATTTTGCAAAATAAACCTTATGCGTTTAGCGAGACAGTAAAAAAAATTAGTGACAAATGGCATAAAAAACAACCCGGGCAACTTACTGCTTCCATTTTGAATGAGGCTAGGAAGAGAAATATTCCAATAATATCACTTGACGGAAACCGTGTATTTCAACTTGGGCACGGGATAAATCAAAAAAGAATTATGCGATCCTTTACCAGCGGAACAAGTTTCATTGGAGTTAAACTATCAAGTAATAAGGATTTAACAAAAAAAATACTTAACGGAATTGGCATACCAGTTCCAAAAGGCGTATTAATCTACAACAAGACAGATTTACAGGATGCAATTGAAAGCATTGGCTTTCCTGTGGTAGTAAAACCCGTAAAAGGAAACAACGGGAGGGGAGTCGGTGTAAATATCCGAACACTTGCAGATGCAAGAACAGCCTTTGAAAAGGCTGAAGAAATAGTCCATGGCCAGGGAATAGTAGTTGAAAAACATATTGAAGGCTTTGATTACCGGTTGCTTATTATAAACGGCAAATTTACAGCTGCCGTAAAACGTACACCGGCTATGATAACGGGTGATGGGAAATTAAGTATTCAGGAATTAATTGATAAGGCTAACAATGATCCAAGACGTGGTGATGGTCATAGCAAGCCATTGACATTCATTCAGCCAGACCAAACAACGCTTCAAATATTGAAAAACAGAGGGTTCACTACGGACTCCATCTTACCAAAGGAGGAAAATCTTTATCTAAAATTGATCGGGAACTTAAGTGCAGGGGGAACTTCAACTGACGTGACCGAAATAATTCACCCTGATAATATTTTAACTGCCGAAAGAATCACAAAAACAATCGGTCTGGATATTTGCGGATTGGACATCATCAGTCCTGATATTTCTATACCCTTTAGTGAAAATAATAGCGCCGTTGTCGAAGTCAATTCAGCTCCTGGCCTGCGTTTACACTTAGACCCTTCAGAGGGAAAATCTCGGAATGTAACCGCACCAATCATTGACATGCTTTTTCCTCCTGGAGCTACACCTTATATACCTGTAATCGCAATAATAGAAAAATCTGCAAACGGAATACTGGCTGGAATGATATCAGACCTTTTAAGTCATGGAGATTATCATGTGGGATGCGCTGTAACGGATTTTGTAAGCGTCGAAGGTATTATGGTTAGTTCAAAACGCCTTTCCTATACAGAAAGGCTCGAAATGATATTTAAAGACCCTACAGTAAATATAGCGGTTTTTGATTGCCCTGAAGCAGCGATTCTTAACAATGGATTGAATTTCAATTCGGCTACCATCGGTATTATTAACGATATAGACATTAAGTCTGAAACAATAAAATCAGCCAAACTGCTTGGATCGGGTATCGATTTAAATGGATTCCTGATCTTCAATTCAGACAGACCGCACCTGATATCACTAGCTCAGGACTTTTCCTGTAAAGTCGCCATTACGTCGACATCACCAGACAACTTAATGGTAAGACAACATATTCGATCCGGCGGTTATGCTGTAGTAATTGAAAAACAACAAATAGTTATCTATGAAAATCAAAAAAGAACCCCGCTGATTGACATCATAAATCATGCGGGTTACAATACTGGGGGAAATTTGATTTTGCTGCAAAATATATTGATTCAGGTACTTGTAGGTGTTATTCTGCGGACTGAATTAGATGTGATTAAAAAAGCGGTCAAAAAACAACTGAATATAAAGAATCCGGTATCATTAATGCTAAACTGTTTATCTGATTTTGTAAACACTGAAAAAATTATTGAAGCGGCAAATGATGGAATAGATTATCTCTTTAACTGCATTAATCCCAATGGATCATTCGTTTATGAGATACATGCAAAGACAGGTAAGAGATTGAATTCATATAATATTTTACGTCATGCAGGCTGTGTTTATATTCTTTACCAATGGCTTAACTTTTATAACCAATTAGCTGACAAAGCAATTTTACTAGAGAAAGTAGTACATTACTTACAAAGTCATATCAAGAAGTTGAAAAATAAGCCAGACTTGTATTGTGTTGTAGAAAAGAATGAAATTAAGTTAGGGGGCACAGCATTAACTATATTAGCTTTAATTGAAAAATACAAACTAAATGCTGTTCAAGATGACTTGTCACTTATATGCGCGCTTGGCAATTTCATAGTCTGGATGCAGGACAGCACAGGAAAATTCAAGTCCAAGCTTTATTATAATGAAAATATATTTTCGGATTTTGAATCAACTTATTATCCCGGAGAAGCCATTCTTGCTCTAATAAGACTTCATCATATTGATCCAAAAGGTATTTGGCTTAAACATGCACAATTAGGAATTGATTATTTGCTTAAAAATCCGATGTTGAATAACGATGGCACTCATGGACACCATCATTGGCTAGCCACAGCATTAGCGGAGTATTATCAGATAGTCAAAAACGATAAAATTTACGATGAGTTATGGAACATTGCAAATGCTACAATATTGGCCATGAAAAAAAACTATAGTTCGGGTGGGAACAATTACACATATTCTTCAGCAGCAATGGCTACTAGAGGTGAAACAATTGCTGCAACATTGGCGCTTGAATTTTCATTGAGGAATGACAGTCAAATTGGAAAACTATTTCCCGCACTTAACGAAAGCGTTGATTTCTGTTTGAGTTTTCAGATAAAAGAGAACGTGATATTTAATAAATTAAATCTTAAAGGCGGCATTAAAAAAGCGCAAAACAACGGTAAGATTAGGATAGATTATGTTCAGCATACTATCCAAGTTTTGCTTGTCATGCTCAGGTTGTCATGAATTTATCAGATAAGCATTTAATACAAGTGAGCAATTGATATTTTTTTCATGCTCAATCTTTAATTTGAATGTTATGTAAAGCTTGATATAGAATCTAATGATGAAATCTATTAAAATTAATATAAGTTATAGTTGTATAACATAAAACAGATCATTAAATTTGTATCAATCGCTGTTAAAGGATATGTGAGTAGAACAGTGAGTAGTTCTAAAAAGTCTTCATCAACTTATTGATATATAATTATTTGCGGAAAGGATTAATCGTCCTGCCCCCCCGACTTTTTAAGTCGAAAGCCTTAAGTCAAAAGCAAAAAGTCTTCAGTCGAAAGTCTGGAGACTTTTTGCTTTTGGGGCTTTCTGGCGAAAGAAGGGCTTTGTGAAAAATAGCATCGCAGCGAAAAGCTTTAATTGCTTTAGAGCACCCCCCAATCAGGATCAGCGAAGCCAATCCTTCCCCTTTTTTACTTTTGAAACAAGGTTCTAACAATAGTTTTTAGCATTCTGCCATACCTTAACCGGAGTTGCCCTTATAACTTTATTTTAGCGCAATGCATTCGACCGACACCAATACACCGCCCGGGAAGGGCATGACCTGCGGCGCACTTCGGGCCGGCGTTACTTCCGGGAAAAACCTGGCATAGGAGCGGTTGATCATTGAAAAATCCGGATCAGCGCCCGCAACCATAAACACCGTTAACTTCACCGTTCTGTTTAGTGATGATCCGGCATCTTCCAGTATCTGTTGTATGTTTTTAAATGCCTGCACGATCTGTGTCTCAAAGCCTTCCGCCAATTTACCGCTGACAATATCGACACCCGTTGTGCCCGAAACAAAAATAAAATCGCCCGCAATCACTGCCTGTGGTACGTACGCGTTAGGTTTCGGCGCTGCAGGTGTATTGAAAACTTGTGGTTCCATGATGTTTAGTTTTAACAAATATATAATTTGTTACTTATTGAAGACTAAGTCCGTCTCCTGAACCGCACTGGCTCAGCCGGGCAACGGAGTTATAGCGGATGAAACAGGCAGGTTAAAGGAGATTATGTTGGCATCACCCTTAATCGGGAAGCAAAAAGCTATGCCTTTTGCATTAAAACGTCATTATAACTGCTTTATATTTGGATCAGATTTATTCAGATTTATAACGAGTACAACAAAACATGCTAACGGTTGAAAAAATAGGGGGCACGTCGATGAGCGCGCTAAACCAAGTTATTGAGAATATCATTTTATATAACCGCAGCGGGGAACAACTTTATAACCGCGTATTTGTTGTTTCGGCCTTTTCGGGCGTGACCAACCTGTTGCTGGAAGATAAGAAGACAAAAGCCCCCGGGATTTACCAGCAATTGGCCGCGGGACAGGATTTCAGACCGGCACTCGGCGCGGTGGGTGCGCAGTTGAAAACGATCCATAAAAGATTTGATGTTTTGGGTCTTGACGTTGTGGAGGCAGACAAAGCAGTGGACGCGCAGCTTGCCGTTGCGCTGAATTACCTGGAAAGTGCCGTTACCATGCTGGCCTCGGGCTACCTGAACGAGGGGATCCTGCTCGCGGCGCGGGAGATCCTGGCCTCTATCGGCGAAAGTCATTCGGCTTTTGTGCTTGCGGGCATTCTCCAAAAAAAAGGCATCCAAACCCGCCTAATAGACCTTGCGGGTGTCGCCGACAGCCGGCCGCTGACGATCAGCGAGCGGATAGCGGAAGAATTTAAAAATATCGAGCTGGAAAAATGCATCTGTATTGCGACCGGATATACGAAGGGGACAGAAGGCATTATGCGGGAATTCGACCGGGGCTATTCCGAAGTGACCTTCAGCAAGATTGCGGAACTTCTCAAACCGGGCGAAGCGGTCATTCATAAGGAGTATCATTTATCAACCGCCGACCCCGCTCTTGTAGGGATCGAAAACGTCCGGCCTGTAGGAAACACGAACTATGACATCGCGGACCAGCTCGCCGACGTCGGCATGGAAGCGATACATCCCAGGGCTGCCAAGCCCTTGGAAATGGCCGGCATCCGCTTGCGCATCAAAAACACATTTGAGCCGGCGCACCCTGGGACATTGATCGCCAGGGACTATATCAGCAAAATCAAAAGGGTAGAGGTGATCACCGGCACCGACCAGCAGCTGCTCATTGATATCTACGACCCGCTGATGACCGGGAATGTCGGTTCCGACCTGCAGATCATGCAGGTGTTTTCCCGTCACCAGGTGAGTTATACGTTTAAGGTGACCAGCGCCAACAGCATCAGCATAGTGATCTGGGAAAACGACCTGAAGCCTGACCTGATCCGGGACCTGGAGAAACAGTTCGAAAAGGTCACGACCGAACCTGTGGCGATGGTCTGCCTGCTCGGCACGAACATGGACCAACCCGGCCTGCTGGCCAATGCCGCCACCGCTCTTGCCAAACAGGAGATCAATATCATCAGCACAGGGCTGGCGAGGGGAAAGGTGAACCTGCAATTCGTCATCGACAGGAATTCGTTTAAAACCGCGATCATCGCATTGAACAAGGCGCTGGGTTAAGCACCTTGACCGGGCGCAAAATATGCTGCACGGCCAGAAGTCCTGTTTTAAGGAAGCGGCCTGACCATAATATTTTTAAAAAAGGTCAAACTGTTGGGGTCGTGACCCTGAAGGGCGAAGGTCCCGCTGGAGAGGCGCCTGAGCGAGTCGGCGCCGCTGCGGGGAAGATTTGCCGGTTCAGTAAAGTCTTTAACAACCTGGTTGTTTAATTTAACGACAATCCGTTTCCCCTGTACGGTGATGTCCATGTTGAACCACACACTATCCTTCACATAAACTTCTTTGATATCGTCAACGCCATACACGCTGCCGGTGCGCCGCCAGTCGGTATGTGTATTATTGACCTGTATCTCGTAGCCTTTGGCCGGCCAGCCGCCTTGCTGGAAAGCCGTATGGATGTAAATCCCGGAATTCGTACCCTGGTGGGTCATCACATCGGCTTTGAATTCAAAGTTTCGGAAATTATGGTTCATCACCGGCCCGTCGTAAAACAGGTGTGCGGTCTTGCCATGAACCACGATCATACTGTCCCTTACGCTGAAGGTTTCTGCATTATCGCCGACTTTCCAGTCTTTGAGGGATTTGCCGTCAAACAGGGAAATCCACCCCCCGACAGCGGAGTAGGTGAATGCAGTTAAAATCAGCAGGCAGATCAGCGTGCAGCAAAGCGGTACA
>Ga0302312_10001248_pt1 | contig 15782 bp, 10 predicted proteins | sample III_Palsa_N2_1_FD_200529 | JGI IMG/M metagenome (GOLD analysis project Ga0302312, IMG submission 200529) | Peat permafrost microbial communities from Stordalen Mire near Abisko, Sweden - III_Palsa_N2_1 | ecosystem: Environmental > Terrestrial > Soil > Palsa > Peat permafrost | place: Sweden... | reverse complement strand
TTCTGTATGAAGACAGGTTGTTGCACAACCTCAACTGGATGCAGCAATTCATCGGAGCCTACGGGACCGGGCTCGCGCCCCACGGCAAAACTACAATGGCACCGCGATTGTTTGAAATGCAATTGCGGGCAGGAGCTTGGGGCATAACGCTGGCGACGGCCCAACAGACACTGGCTGCCCATGCGCACGGCGTGCGTCGCGTCCTGATGGCGAACCAACTCATCGGCAAAGAAAATATGGCCGTCATCGGAGGTCTTCTGCGCGATCCGGAATTTGAATACTACTGCCTCGTTGATTCGGCGGCGCAAATCGATCAGCTAGGCGCGTTCTACTCCAAGGCGGGGCAGCGTCTTCAGGTGCTGCTCGAATTGGGCGTTGCGGGCGGTCGCGCCGGCGTTCGTAACGAGGAGCAACTGCAGTCCGTTCTCGCCGCGTTGTCCCGCTGGAGCGACTCCATCGCACTATGCGGTATCGAGATGTACGAAGGCGTTCTCGATGATGAAGCCTCCATTCGTACGTTTTTGCAACATGCGGTGGCGGTCACACGCAGGCTCGCTGCAGACAAGCGATTCGAACGCGAGCCCATTCTGCTTTCAGGGGCTGGCTCGGCGTGGTACGACGTCGTCTCCGAAGTCTTTTCCTCTGCGAAGTTCGGCGAGAGCGTTGAAATCGTTCTGCGCCCAGGCTGCTACCTAACGCACGATGTCGGTGCGTATCACCAAGCGCAGACCAATATTCTGGAACGCAATCCAATCGCGCGCCGGATGAGGTCAGGTCTCTTGCCGGCCCTCCAGGTCTGGGCGTATGTGCAATCGGTGCCGGAGCCAGAGAAGGCGATTGTGGGCATGGGCAAACGCGATGCGGCTTTCGACGCTGGTCTGCCTCTGCCCGCGCTTCATTTTAGGCCTGGCGATGATGCTCCGCGCCCTGCCTCCAAACACTGGACCGTTACCAAAATGATGGATCAGCATGCTTATTTGCACATCAATGCGCAGGACGATCTTCGCGTAGGCGATATGATCGGATTCGATATCTCGCACCCATGCCTTACCTTCGACAAGTGGCGCACATTGCCCGTACTGAACACTCGGTACGATGTTGTAGATATCGTCGATACCTTCTTCTGATCAGCACGCACCTGGCCTCCGCGCGAATTTCTGTTGCTGCGCTAGTAACAAGGTGGCGCGTGTTGGACTGGTGCCCATGTGCCGGAAGTTGAAGTGTAAGAGTGCGGTCCTATCACTTATGTAATCAGTGTGTCCTCTATCGCCGTCAGACTAACGGATATGGCTCCGTACAATTGCGCCTGGGTTCCAAGCGAACTAGAAAGAATCCTTGGGCGGGCAAACTCATTCTGAATCAGCATCTTCTCCGTGCCTTTACGAAGTGCACTATGGCAGCCGATGCCACCACCAAGAACAATCACCTCGGGATCTAAAGCAAGGGAAAGATCTGAGAGGCAATCTGCAAGGATCCTCGCTGTATAAACTACAACCTGCGCAGCCAAGGCATGTCCGTCAACAGCCAGATCGAAGATCTCGGTGGCTCGCAGTCCGACCAGACTGGTGTGCGCCTTTCGTTGTGCACGAAGAAGCCGCCGCCATTCAGCCTCGATCCCTGCGCCACCGATCGCGCGATCTAATTCCCCCGTGGAACGGACCCGCAGTGGTTGGCGTCTTTTGCCCTTCAGTCCCAAATAGCCGATCTCACCTGCACACCAGTTTGCTCCGTGATAGGCTCGGCCACGCAAGAAAATCCCAGCGCCTATACCTGTGCCAAGAGCGACGAAAATAAAGCTCTCGATATCCTCAGCCGCACCTCGCCATTGCTCACCAATCGCAGCAAGATTCGTATCGTTCTCAACGAGAGCAGGCACGCCCATCAACTTGGCGATCATGGCGCGTAGCGGTACTTCATTCCATCCGCTAAGGTTCGGAGCAGACACGACCACACCTGTATCGACGTTCGTTATGCCAGGTGCTCCTGCCGTGATGTGCAAGATCTTTTTCATCGGGATCTTCGCCTGCTCGGACAGGAGGGAAAGGCCCTTGCGCATGAGAGCGCATACGGTTCGCGGTGTTCGTTGGTTTGCAGCAAACTGCGTCGACCATTGCGCGACCACGGCGCCGTTCAAATCCGCAAGCATCATCCGCAGATTGGTCCCACCGATATCGACGCCAGCGACAAACCCATGATGAGCATGAAAGCGCAGAAGCCCCGGAGGGCGCCCACCTTTGGATTCTCCGTCGCCAATGTTCTTGATCAGACCTCGCGCTTCCAGAAGAGCGACCGAACTTGAGACCGTAGGTGCGCTCAATCCTGAAAGGCGTACCAGATCTGCCTTTGAGCAGGGCTCGTGCTTTCGTAGCAGACGCAGCAACACCCGAGCGTTCCTCTGACGCAGATGTTCCGGTCGAGATGGGTTTGTCTGTGATTCATGTGGGTAGTGCACCGGGAGCGATTGTGAAGAGTTCATCAGAGTGGAGGAAAATCCAACTTCAGCATAACATGGTTACTTAGGGACCCTTACAAAGTGTACGGACGCCAACGATCTTGCCTTCCTGCAACGTCGACGGGCGAACCAGGCAGAACCACGGCTGAATCTCCATCTTCAAAGGGATGCCTGAGGTGCCGACGCCGCACCTCGACTACATCCTTCGATCACTTATCTAGAGGTCGCTCGTCTTCCTCTGACTGGGATCTCTTGCGTAGAGTCTCGCTCTACCAATTCTGGCGGCATCATGTGCAACAGGTTGGTGACCGGATGGCCGTCCTTGGGGCTCGCCATGGCTTCGAGAACGAGCCGTGTAGCTAGCTTTCCCATATCCATCATGGGCTGCCGAATGGTGGTGATGCCGGGTGTGGTAACGCCTGCCAGCGGGATGTCGTCAAAACCGATCACGGAGCAATCATCCGGAACACGTCGACCCGCCTTCCACAGTGCGCGGATGGCTCCGAGCGCGGTGTAATCGTCGAAGGCGAGGATCGCGGTAAACTTCAGGCCTGTTTCGATGAACTCATTTGTAAGGCGAAGGCCACCGTCAAAGCTAGAGTCTGGATCCATGGCAGAAAGTAGTTGTGATGTCAGTCGAGGCTCGAGCCGCAAGCCGACTTCAGACGCAAATCTCTGGATGCCCGCCCAGCGTCGTGTGCTGTCGTTCATCTCCTCCGGTCCGCGCAGGACGGCGATGCGTCGATGCCCCAGTGCATAGAGGTGTTGCATCGCAGCGTAGCCGCCCTCTTCGTTGTTCACCACGACCGATTGAATGGAATTCTGTGTGAGGTCGCGTCCCACAACGACAGTTGGAATAATGTTGTTCGCAATCCTGGAGAGCGGATTGATCTCGGCAAAGAGCCAGTTGGCGACCACGACCAGGCCTTCTACTCGACGTTCAATCAACATCTCGAGATAGCGTTCAAACTGATCACGACGATTATCTGCGTCGATGATGATCGGCAGATACGCCGTGGGATAGAGGGTGTGCTCTATCCCGCGCAGCAGAGAAATGCAAAACGGATCGGAGATATCAAAGACCAGAACTCCAATCGTGTCGCTGCGACGACGACGAAGCGAGCGTGCGAACGCATCGGGATGGTAGCCCAACTCCTGCGCAGTCTTCCGAATGTGGTCCTTGGTCTTCAGCGCTACGTAGCGTGAAAGCGGTGCGTCGTTCAAGACGATGGATACGGACGAAGTTGAAAATCCGCTGGCCCGCGCGACGTCCTGTAGGGTTACGCGCGTGAACGGTGAAGTTTTCTTTGCCACGATATTGCCTCAATGTGGATCTGAAGCCGCCCTTATTATCATCGCCTCCGATGAAGCATTCCAGCGAAGGCATTTGCACGAATTTGATCAGCGACTCTGTTAATTCTTCCCGCGAGGGAGGAACTCTTGCCTGGGTTGAACTGCATTGTGGAAGCAAAGCGTACTGTGTTGCGATTGCGAGTCTTCAGAGCCGGATCCTTACAGCGTTTTCACCGAGCTGTCTAGATAGGTTCAATTTGAGGAAGGCTATCTGATCTTCCAATTGGCCGAGGCATGAGGAAGTGCAGAACGAGGCCGATCAAAATCCAGATCGCTCCAAGGAGTTGCGCCTTGTGATTTAAGTTAAGCCAGATAAAGGCACTCACGGCAAATCCGAGGAACGGAATGGTCGCCGCGAGAAACACTTTGTTGTCCGAACGGAATTTGTAGTGGATCAATGCTGCGGCATTGACCCCCATAAATGCGACAAAGGCGCCAAAGTTGAGCAATTCCGCCCCACTCTGGTAGGTCAGGCAAAAGACGCCTGCGAGCGTACACACGCCCACTATGATGACATTGTTGCGTGGGATTCCGTTGCGCGGATCGACCGCGCCAAAGATGCGCTCAGGTAACGCCTTCGCGCGCCCCATACCGTACAGCAAGCGTGCGGCACCGAATTGAGCCGCCATGCCCGAACCAAAGTTAGCGACCAGCAGGGTCGCGTTGAGCACGTGAAACAGGACGACTCCGCCAATTCTTCTTGCCACGAAGACATACGCCGTATCGATCATCGATTCAGGAAACGGTGTGTGCGCTGGCCACACCAACTGTGCGACGTACACCTCGATTGCAGAAAGGATGCCAATGACAAGGCAGGTGAATACCGTCGCCAGCATGATGTTGCGACGAGGATTCTCGACCTCTTCTGACATGGTTGAGATACCGTCAAAGCCGATATAGGTGAGTACCGCAATGGATGTTCCACGAAACACGCGAGAGGGCGTAAACGTGGTTGGGTCATAAAAGGGCAGCAGCCATTGGCCCGCGACAGGGCGCACGACCAGTGCGATGTAGCGGATGGCCTCCGCCAGGAAGACCAGCACGACGAGGCTCATGACGAGGGCCAACACTGCATTCATGCGGCTGGAACTCTTAACCCCGCGAAGGTTCAGGGCGGTGAAGAGGATGACAAACGACAACGCCCACGCCGCATACGGCACACTGGGCAGAACATTCTGCGCCGCCGCACTGCACCATATGGCGCAAATTATGGGGTTGAGCAGATAGTCCATCAGCATGGACCAGCCGACAACATAGCCGGCCAGTGGATGGAGTTCCTTTCCCACGTAGGTATAGGCGGATCCTGCGCTCGGGTACACGCGTGCCATCCGGCCATAGCTGACGGCGGTGAACAGCATTGCGACCATGGCAATCAAGATGGTCGTCACCACGTGACCGCCAGCAACGTTGCTGACTACACCGTAGATACCCATGGGTGCCGTTGGCTGGATGATGATGATGCCATAAACGATCAGGTGCCAAAGCTTGAGGGAACGTTTTAAGCCAACTCTTCCGTCGTCCGTCACAGAGGTCGTTTCTGGGTGCTTCCCTTCGTGTGACACGAATCTCTTCCACCTTTCCCGGGCTTGCGGCAACTGCATCGACTTTGTAAAGAGTGTTCGGTATGCCATGGGTGCTGGTGTCTCACGATGAGACTCGTCTACAGCACTGAGTCTTTGTATCGTCTTGTTAACTTGTTAAATTTGTTAATGCCCGCAACGGCAGGAGTGTTCGGTATGAAACCCAGCGAGTTGGACGATCGGCTAGCTTATGCGGAAGTCTACTGGTACTTGGTGGGTCCATGTCGAGATCTTTGCCTCCGCTACACTCGAGATGCACGCCAACCCTGCTGAACTTACGGGTTGACTTTGGCTTTCTGAATCAATATCGTATTCCAACGATTGAATAGTATCAAGGAAGCACATTGTAGGTACACCATGCATCTGATCCGTTCAACGGAAATACCTCATTTGCGCGCGCCTCGCGCCTGGTGTTCGTCTGCGCAGCCTTGGGGTCCTGTCGTGCCGCGGGTGCTCCTGCCATGAAAAATTCATACCCCTCCCTCAGCGCTTCGCGTGTGGAAGCCGCTCCTTATCGATCGGCCCCGGTGCCAGTCCGTTGCCATTTCGTCAAGCGCAGCAAGGCGCGCTACGCCGCTCTATTGGCGTCAGCCGCGCTCATGCTTCCAGCGCTTAGGGCGCAGACCATAATCGTCGACATTACTCCCTCCCACGCCACGAACAGTTTCGTTCCGAGGGAGTCGCTTGGCGCAGGTATCGACCGCATTCCGGTTGCGGCAATCGATCATGATTTGACGCGCGCCACTCTCGATCGTGTCTTTGCCGCGGGCTGGCAGCCCGTAACCTATCGCCAGAACACGGACCTGGCCGTCGAAGCGTGGCACTGGAACTCTGAAGGCACATGGAGTGGCTCCGGCAGTCAAGGCTACTTCACTGGATCAACGGATTCGACGCAGCCGATTCGTTACTCGTACGGCTTCGCGTTGCCTCATCGTGGGGTGACGCACAACGATGGCACCGGCAACACTGGCTATTCTCGTCTGACTGACGGCGATGAGAGCACGTACTGGAAGAGCAATCCATATCTTACGAGCCGGTTTACTGGCGAAGACGACGCACTGCATCCGCAGTGGGTGGTTCTCGATCTGAACGACGAAGAACTTGTGGACACGATCAAGATTGCATGGGCGGCTCCCTATGCGGCAAAGTACCTCGTGCAGTATTGGAATGGCCCCGTTGATCCCGACGGCAAGATCTTTGGCGACCCCATCCATTCGCCGACAAAAGGTACGTGGAGCACTTTCGCGCACGGTGCTACCTCCGCAGGCAGCGGCGGGAGCGGTCCACTCCGGCTGTCCGATTTCGCCATACACGCGCGCTACATCCGCATCTGGATGACACAGTCATCCAACACCTGCGACACGCATGATGCTTCCGACCCGCGCAATTGCGTCGGCTATGCCATTCGCGAAATCTATATTGGCACCACATCTTCTGATGGCGTGTTCCATGATTTGCTGCGCCACACTCCTGACCAGGAACAGGCGCCGACCTACACGTCTTCTACCGATCCGTGGCACGACGCGAAGAGTCCCGTCAATGAAAGAGAAGCGCAGATAGGCTTCGATTCATTTTTCCAGAGCGGCGTCACTCAAGAGTTGCCAGCGGTGATTCCTGTGGCCATGCTCTACGACAATCCCGAGAACGCGGCTGCTGAGATACGCTATCTCGAAAAGCATAAATACCCGATCGCCTATGTTGAGATGGGAGAGGAGGCCGACGGGCAGTACATGCTGCCCGAAGACTATGGCACGCTGTATCTGCAATATGCGGACGCGATCCATCGTGTCGACCCGACATTGAAGCTCGGTGGCCCGTCGTTCCAGGGCGTGAACCAGGACATCGAGGCGTGGCCGGACAGCCTTGGGCGAACCTCCTGGGTCGTTCGCTTTCTGGACTACCTGAAGAGTCATGGCCGCATGCAGGACCTTCAATTCTTCTCCTTCGAGCACTATCCGTTTGAGCCCTGCAGGACCAGTTGGGGCACACTCTACGAGGAGCCGGAGCTAGTCGGCCACATCATGGACGTCTGGCACAACGACGGTGTGCCCAAGAACATTCCGATGTTTATCACGGAGACGAATCTATCGTCCGCCAGCTCAGAACCTTATATGGATACATTCGGCGGCCTGTGGCTTGCTGACTTCGTTGGTTCGTTTCTCAGCGCAGGCGGTAATGCGGTCTACTACTTTCACTATTTGCCGCTACAGGTGGAGCGCGGCTGTAACGGATCTCCGGGTACCTTTGGCATGTTTACCGTCGATCGGGACTACAAGATCAAGCAGCCTCTTGCACAATTTTTTGCGAGCCAAATGATTAATCGCGATTGGCTCGACATGACTGGGGGCACGCATCATACCTTTCCTGTGATTTCCGATATACGCGACGGCGCAGGCCACACCCTGGTCACTGCGTATGCGGTGAAGCGGCCCGATGGGGCTTGGTCTGTTCTGCTGATCAACAAGTCGCAGAAGACCAGTCAAACCGTGCAGCTTGTCTTTGCGAATCAAGAAAGCAAGAACAGCAGATTCTTTTCAGGCGACCTGCAGGAAGCTATCTTTGGCAGCCAGCAGTACCAATGGCACCCGGGACAGCAGAACTTCAACGCGCATCCACCCCTGGCTCAGGGGCTCTCTGAAGAGGAGAGTGCGCAAGGCTATGCAGAGCCGGATGGCCCTATCGTCAGAAGAACATTGCACGCTGGGAAAGACACGACGTTCGAGATTCCAGCGGCGTCCATTGTGGTTCTTCGCGGAAGCATCGCGGCGCCCTGAGCCGATTGAGAATTCTTGTGATAAACGTTGGGAATCGATGGATCGTTCGAGCGGCATGTATCGCCTTGCTTGTCTGCACCGGGTTCGGTGCCCATGCACAAACTGTGGGTGGAAACACTGTCGAACTCGCAGACGGTTGGGCTCTGCAATCATCTGCTAATGTGCGTGTCGCAGGCGACGTGCTCTCTACCAGCAGCTATCAACCACAGGGCTGGACGCCGATCCATGTGCCCACGACGGTTGTCGCAGCATTGGTCATGGCGAATATATTTCCGGACCCAACCGTAGCGATGAATCTTCGCAAGCTGCCTGGAGTGGACTATCCGATCGGAGCGAATTTCGCGACGCTTGCGATGCCTGCCTCCAGCCCGTTCGTGGTCTCGTGGTGGTATCGCAAGCAGTTCGACCTACCCGTCACGACGGGTGAGCGCCATGTCGAGTTGCACTTCGAGGGCATCAACTATCGCGCGAATATCTGGCTCAACGGCCAGCGCATCGCAGGCACCTCTTCTGTTGCAGGCGCATGGCGCAGCTACGCGTTTGATATCACGCGCCTGCTTAGTTCGGACGGCAAGAACGTGGTTGCAGTCGAGGTGTTTGCGCCGACAGAGAAGGATCTCGCGTTCACGTTTGCCGATTGGAATCCCATGGCCCCTGACAAAGACATGGGCATCTACCGCAAGGTTTTCGTTACCTTCAGTGGCCCGGTAACTTTAAGCCATCCCACCGTATCGTCGCAGGTCAACTCGCCTACCAACGACCGTGCGCAGTTGAGCATCTCCGCGCTGGCAAAGAACCTGACCGACGAACGTGTTCAAGGAATAGTGCGAGGCAGCATCGGCGATGTGAACTTCGAGCAGGCCGTAGTTCTCGCGCCTGGCGAAAGTAAAGACGTCAACTTCGAAGCCCAGGCCTACCCACAATTGAATATCAGCAATCCTGAACTATGGTGGCCTGCGCAGATGGGAGTGCCGCATCTGTATGAGCTGCATCTCCAGTTTGAAGTTGCGGGCACCGTCTCCGACACGACGGATACGCGCGTAGGCATCCGCCAGATCACATCGGAGGTCACGAGCCCAACGCGACGGCTCTTCCGCATCAACGGCAAGCCGTTGCTGATTCGCGGTGGCGGCTGGTCGACGGACTTCCTGCTCCGCGAAGACGCACAGCGATTGGACGCCGAGCTAACCTACGTGCAGGACATGGGCCTTAACACGATTCGTCTCGAAGGGCGGCCGGAGACCCAGGAGTTCTATCGGGAGACCGATCGTCGCGGCATCCTGGTGATGGCTGGATGGAGTTGCTGCGACTTCTGGGAGCAGTGGCCGAAGTGGACGCCCGAAGACTTCTCCATTGCTGCCGAGTCGTTGCGCGCACAGATGTATCGGCTCCGCGCGCACCCCAGCATGCTGGTCTGGCTCAACGGGAGCGACAACCCACCGCCGCCAGAGCAGGAGCAAGTGTATCTCGGCATCGAGAAGACACTCCGTTGGCCGAACCCGACGATGTCCTCGGCCACTGCGAAGCTCGGTGGCGGGAACGCGCAAAACGGTGTCCGCATGACCGGCCCCTACGACTTCATCGCGCCCTCCTACTGGCTGGCCGACAAGCAGGAAAATCAGCCTGGCCACGAGTGCGACCTCGGTGGATGTGGCGGCGCGCACGGCTTCAACACGGAAACAAGTTCCGGCCCCGCTATCCCTCCCATCGAGAGCTTGCGAACCATGTTGGGCCCGGGCAGTCTCTGGCCGATCGACGATACCTGGAAATTTCACGCCGGCGGCGGTGTATTCCACGAGCTCGACACTTACACCCATGCACTCGACGCGCGCTTCGGCACAGCGCATAGCGCGGAAGACTATGCGCAAAAATCCCAGTGGATGGCATACGAGGGAACGCGCGCCATGTTCGAATCCTACAGCCGCAACAAGTATGACTCCACCGGCGTGATCCAGTGGATGCTCAATAACTCGTGGCCTTCGATGATCTGGCACCTGTATGACTTCTACCTGCGCCCTGGCGGCGGCTACTTCGGAGCGAAGATTGCGATGCAACCGTTGCATCCCATGTACTCCCCGACCGATCATACGATCTGGGTAGTCAGCAGCCAATACAACGACGCACCAGGCTTGCGGTTGCAAACCAAGATCTACAACCTCAATATGACCCAGAAGTTCTCGCGCACAATCGCACTGGACGCCGGCGCCGATAGCACGCAGCGATTATTCGCGTTGCCCAAACTGAAGGGACTCTCGTCGGTCTACTTTCTCAAGCTCGTGCTCAGCGACCGCCGTGGAAAGGTCGTCGGCTCTAACTTCTACTGGCTATCGACGTCGCCGGATAAGATCGATTGGAGTAAGTCCAACTGGTACACCACGCCGTCCTCTGCTTCGGCCGACTACGCCGCACTCGCTAACTTGCCAAGAGTGCACCTCGAGGTTGCAGAGACAATGCAACAGGCCGGCGACCGGATCGTCATGCACATCATCCTGCGCAATCCCAGCAACACGCTCGCGTTCGGCATCCGCCTCAAGCTGGACAAGGGCCCTCATGGCGACGAGGTTCTGCCCGCGATCTGGGAGGACAACTACATCTCGCTTCTGCCCCACGAGCGCCGCGACATCGCAGTGACCTGCGCGACGGGCAGGCTTGGGTCGGCCAAGCCTGTCGTCGAAGCCAAGGGCTGGAATACCGACTAGCGGAAACGGAGCAATTGTAAGTTATTGGCTTGATGGTGGGAACAGCAGGATCGAACCTACGATTTCCGCCGAATGAAGGTGCGGGACAATTACGATAGAACCGTGTGAAGTGAGCCGCTGGCCGGCTGACGGATCGCATTCCCCTGGCACAGCCCAACGTGCACATGATGATCCAACAACGGGCACGAGCTGCACAACTGCAAACCAAGATCAGCGCCCACAGCTTCCGAGCAACCGGGATCACCACCTACCTTCAGAACGGCGGTAAGCTCGAGATCTCCCAGCAGATGCCCGGCCATGAATTCGCGCGGATCACCGGGCTCAACGACCAGCGTAACGACCGGGTCGCCCTCGATAAGGTGGAGCGGATTGCGTTCGAAAGACTTCGCTCCACTTGGCCTAAACCCAACATCTCTGTCATGAGCCGCAAAGTAGCCGCCATCCGATTGGTTGACCCTAAGAGATCCGAGGAGGTCGTCCATTGTCTGCGCTGCGCATGACGGAGACGGTGGGACTCGCAATTCTTATTCGCAGAATGGGCAGATGCGCGATACTACCCCGGACTTTGTCGTTCGACCGAAGACGAATCGGCAGATGCACCTAATTGTCGAGGCGAAGGGATACGACCAAAAGGAAGAGATCAAACTCTCAGCCAGGTCTTAGCGTGGGTACAATTCCAACCGGTGTCCAATCGTCGATTGGCGCCTTACCAGCATCCATTTCGGCTTGACACAGCGGTCCAAAATATGCGAAAGTTCGAATATACAGATTTACTTGGAGCACCTGATGCCTGACTCTTTGCGCCGTTTTAAAGCCGATATCTTCCAGGCGCTAGCTCACCCTACCCGAATCGCAATCATGGACCTGCTGGCCGGCGGGGAGCTCTCGGCGGGCGATCTCATTGAAAAACTTGGGATGGAACAGGCAAATGTCTCGCAGCATCTAGCGGTGCTTCGCGGCAAGCAACTCGTTGCGAACCGTAAAGTGGGCAATAAAGTTTTCTATTCGGTTCGGGACCCGATCATCAACGAAGTCCTGGCGCTGATGCGCCGCTACTTCCAGTCCCACCTGAAAGAAGCACTTGGCTTGCTGGATGAAATGCATGACAAATCCATCGGGGCGAACCGTTGATTTCGGGAGCGATCGTGTTGCCCTACTGGCAGCAGGCCGTCACGGAATGCAAGCTGATTCAAACAGCAATCATGGCGATGGCAACGGTTCGCCTGGCTTATTTCCGGATGGAGGAGGTTGAGGTTTGTTCTTGCGGACTCAACATGGAATGATGGCCGGCACAATCTCGGCCGTGGCGATCCACGATCTCCATATCCTGTTGTGGTTTGCCGCCGCATGGATGGTCCTCGGCCTGGTGGGGATGCTCAAGCCCAACAGCACGCGTTTCATCGCGCACGTGCTTTTTCCCCTCGGTGCCGTCCTATGTTTAGGCGTTGCGGTCGTAGCGGCGATCTTCCTGGCAGCAGGCCACGTCCCCCAGGTGGTAATCCTCCCGCTGGGGCTCCCCAGTCTGCCCTTCCACGCGCGTCTCGATACCTTGAGTGGATTCTTTCTTCTGCTGCTGGGTTTGGCGGGGGCTGGAATCTCAATGTTTGCTGCGGGCTATTTTCGCAATGGCCAGGGCACGCCCCCCGGATTCCTCGGCCTGCAATATCACGTGTTTCTAGCCAGCATGGCGCTGGTCATCCTCGCCGACGATGCCTACTTTTTCATGGTCGCGTGGGAGACGATGGCTCTCAGTTCCTATTTCCTGGTGACCTCGCAGCATCGAATTGCGGAGATTCGCCGCGCCGGCTTCCTCTACCTCCTCATGGCGCATGTCGGCGCTCTCTGCATCCTGCTAAGTTTCGGTGTACTGCAAGGCGGAAGATGGCAATTCACGTTTGATGCAATGCGTGCCGCGTCTCTGCCGCACTTCTGGGCCAGTGCGGCCTTCGTGCTCGCGTTGCTTGGTTTCGGAGCCAAGGCCGGCCTGGTTCCCCTGCATGTATGGCTGCCGGAGGCGCATCCTGCTGCCCCTTCCCCTGTCTCGGCCATGATGAGTGGCCTGATGCTTAGTACCGCAGTCTACGGAATGCTGCGTGTTTCTTTCGATCTCTTGCACGTCCGTTATTGGTGGTGGGGCGTTCTGGTGCTCGGGGCCGGATTGTTCTCAGCATTATTTGGAGCGATCTTTGCGACCGTGCAGACCGACATGAAGCGTCTCCTCGCCTATTCCTCGATCGAAAACATAGGCGTCATCTATACCGGCATCGGTCTTGCAATTCTTTTCGATGCATCCCACTTGCCTCTATTCGCGGCGCTCGCCCTCTCTGCCGCGTTGATCCACTCGCTAAACCATTCCCTGTTCAAGAGTCTGCTTTTTCTGGCAACAGGATCGGTGTTGCACGCGACCCATCAGCGAAGTCTGGGCAAGCTTGGGGGCCTGATTCGCAGCATGCCGTGGGTCGCGACCCTGGCCCTGGTGGGCACACTGGCCATTGCCGGTCTGCCGCCGCTTAACGGCTTCGTCTCAGAGTGGTTGCTGTTGCAATCGTTTCTCTACACGCCGCAAATTCCTCATGCCTTTCTTAATATGCTGATCCCGCTGGGTGCGGCGGTGCTGGCGCTAACCGCTGCCCTGGCCGCATACGTCATGGTGAAATTCTATGGCGTAATCTTTCTTGGCCAGCATCGCGAACCTTCTCTGGCGAACGCCCATGATGCGGACTGGCTGGAACGCATCGGTCTCGCGTGGCTGGCGCTCGGCTGTATTGTGATCGGTGTGATGCCGCAGCTTGCGCTCCGGGCCGCGGGGGCCGTGACCGGATCGCTGCTTGGCCAGACCGTGAACCTCGGTTCTCTCTTCTGGTGGCTTGCTCCGATTGCATCGAAGCAAGCGTCCTACAGTGGCGTGCTCCTGCTCGCGGGAATCGTGGCAGTGATAGCTATCACCTTTGTGGTCGTGCGCGTTTTGGCGCACGGACGCATGCGCCGCACGGTTCCCTGGGACTGCGGCTACCCGTGGCAAACCTCTCGCATGCAGGACAGCGCGGAAGGCTTCGGTCAACCGATCCGCCACATCTTCGGAACCTTCTTTGGCATGCAGCGGGAGTTACCCTCCCCAACCGACCTTGCCCCGCGTTATCGAATTCATATTGAAGATCGCATCTGGAGCACGCTCTATCTGCCGATTGCACGCGGCGTTCAGCGCCTGGCGGACTGGGTCGGCCTCCTGCAAAGCGGCCGGCTTCCCATCTACCTGCTCTACAGCTTTCTCACGTTGATCGCCTTGCTGGTGTTTGTCCTATGACCACGATCACCATCGTCCGGCAGTTCGGTCAAGTGGCGCTCGCCATCGCCATCGCTCCACTCTTCGCCGGGTGGATCGCACAATGCCGCGCCTGGCTCCAGAGCCGCACGGCACCTCCGCTTATCCAGCCCTACCGCATGTTGCGCAAGTTGTTCAACAAGGACGTCGCCCTGGCCACCGACGCGTCGCCGTTGTTTCGGATGACACCCTACATCGTCTTTGGAACGATGGTTCTCGCGGCAGCGATCATCCCCTCCATTGCAACCGACTTACCCTTCGCGCGAGTCGCAGATGCGATTGCACTGATCGGTCTGTTTGCCACTGCGCGCGTCTTTCAGTCCCTGGCGGCGATGGATATTGGTACCGCATTCGGCACCATGGGCGCCCGCCGCGACATGATGATCGGCTTTCTCGCGGAACCGGCCCTCTTGATGGTGCTGTTCAACGCGTTCCTGCTCTCAGGAAGCACAGCGTTGCCCAGTGTCGTGGACGCTTCGACCGCGCATCCATTCTTTGTCGATCCCAGCCTGATCTTCGCGGCGGTTGCGTTCGTCATGATCCTGCTGGCGGAAAATGCCCGCATCCCTATTGACAATCCTGCGACCCACCTCGAACTCACCATGATCCATGAAGCGATGGTCCTTGAATATTCCGCGCGCCATCTCGCCCTGGTCGAGTGGGCCTCGGATTTGAAGCTGTTCAATTATGCCTGCATCGGCTTTGCTCTCTTTTTGCCCTGGGGAATCGCGACCCATGGCAGGGACGGCACGCTGCACCTAGGGGTGGCCGTCGCTGCTCTACTGCTGAAACTGATTGCGACTGGCGCGGCGCTGGCCGTAATCGAATCGCTGTCAGCAAAATTGCGAATCTTTCGCGCCCCGGAATATCTGGCGATGGCATTTCTGCTAGCCGTTCTGGGCCTTCTCGTCCATCTTCTGCTGGGGGCATGAAGCAATGCATCCGTCTTACCTTGTCACCGAAGTGCTGAACCTGCTGGCCGCGAGCCTGCTGTTGATCTCGTTTGCCATGTTGTCGCGCCGCCGCACGCAGCGCTTGATTACGCTCTTCGCCTGGCAAGGGTTAGTGCTCTTCGCGTCGACTCTTCTGGTGGCCTACAGCTCCGGCCTGAGGGAGCTCTATTACTCCGCCGCACTCACCCTTCTGCTCAAAGTGATTGCGCTGCCCTGGATTCTCCAACGCCTGATTCATCGTCTGGGCGTTCAATGGGACAGCGAGACGCTCGTCAACATTCCAACCACCATGCTGGTGGGCCTGGGCCTGGTAATTTTCGCCTTTGGGCTCGCGCAACCCATCAGCAGAATGGCCACGACTATCACGCGCAACACCATCGGCATCGCACTCGCTGTCATCTTCCTCGCATTCCTGATGATGATCACGCGCCGCAAGGCCGTCACCCAGGTCATTGGATTTCTCGCCATGGAAAATGGCCTGTTTTTCGCCGCCACCAGTGCCACCTATGGCATGCCGATGGTGATCGAGCTGGGCATTGCGCTCGACCTGCTGATCGGATTTTTCATCCTGGGAATATTCTTCTTCCAGATCCGCGAGCAGTTCGACAGCCTCGATCTCAGCAACATGGAAGCTTTGAAAGAGGACTGA